>WKJB01000005.1_pt1 | contig 119568 bp, 109 predicted proteins | sample 5403331 | NCBI WGS metagenome assembly WKJB01 (sample SAMN13198853, study PRJNA488119) | plastic metagenome | isolation source: water-polyurethane dispersion (WPUD) containing a polyether... | place: Mexico: Mexico City | collected 2016 | reverse complement strand
GAGCTCCTTGCGGCGCGTGGCGTCGTCGATCAGACCCTTGTCGTACTCGCCCTGGACCTTCGCGGCGGCCTTCTCGTGCTTGGCCACGATCGCCGGCTTGTCGGCGGGCGTGACGATGTCCGAGAGGGCGACGGTCACACCGGAGCGCGTGGCCCAGTAGAAGCCCGCGTCCTTGATGCGGTCGAGCGTCGCGGCGACCTCCACCTTCGGGTAGCGCTCGGCGAGATCGTTGACGATCTGCGAGATCTTGCCCTTGTCGGCGACGGCCTCGACGTACCAGTAGTCCGCCGGAAGCGCCTGGTTGAAGAGCGCGCGGCCGAGGGTCGTCTCGAGCACCTTGGTCGAGCCCTGGACGAAGTCCTCCGGCGCGTCCTGCAGGTACACGTTCTCGAGGCGGATCTTGACCTTGGCGTTGAGGTCGAGGGTGCCCTCGTCCTTCGCGAGGATCGCCTCGGCGAGCGACGCGAACGCGCGGCCCTCGCCCACGGCGCCATCCGTCTGGGTCGTCAGGTGGTGCAGACCGATGATCATGTCCTGCGAGGGCAGGGTCACCGGGCGGCCGTCCGACGGCTTGAGGATGTTGTTCGACGCGAGCATGAGGATGCGCGCCTCGGCCTGGGCCTCCACCGAGAGGGGGAGGTGCACGGCCATCTGGTCACCGTCGAAGTCGGCGTTGAACGCGGCGCAGACGAGCGGGTGCAGCTGGATGGCCTTGCCCTCCACGAGCTGCGGCTCGAACGCCTGGATGCCGAGACGGTGCAGCGTGGGCGCGCGGTTCAGCAGCACGGGGCGCTCGCGGATGATCTCCTCGAGCACGTCCCACACCTGCGGGCGCGAACGCTCCACCATGCGCTTGGCGGCCTTGATGTTCTGCGCGTGCGACAGGTCGATGAGGCGCTTGATGACGAACGGCTTGAACAGCTCGAGCGCCATCTGCTTCGGCAGACCGCACTGGTGCAGCTTGAGCTGCGGACCGACGATGATGACCGAACGACCCGAGTAGTCGACGCGCTTGCCGAGCAGGTTCTGGCGGAAGCGACCCTGCTTTCCCTTGAGCATGTCGCTCAGGGACTTGAGGGCGCGGTTGCCGGTACCCGTGACGGGGCGACCGCGGCGGCCGTTGTCGAACAGGGCGTCGACGGCCTCCTGCAGCATCCGCTTCTCGTTGTTGACGATGATCTCGGGGGCGCCGAGGTCGAGCAGACGACGAAGACGGTTGTTGCGGTTGATCACACGACGGTAGAGGTCGTTGAGGTCGGAGGTCGCGAAGCGGCCGCCGTCGAGCTGGACCATCGGGCGCAGCTCCGGCGGGATGACCGGGACCACGTCGAGCACCATCGCGGCCGGCGAGTTGCCGGTCTGCAGGAAGGAGTTGACGACGCGCAGGCGCTTGATGGCGCGGATCTTCTTCTGACCCTTGCCGTTCGCGATCTGCTCGTGCAGGAGCTCGGCCTCGGCCTCGAGGTCGAAGGACTCGAGGCGGCGCTTGATCGCCTCGGCGCCCATGTGCGCCTCGAAGTACAGGCCGTAGCGGTCCTGGAGCTCGTGGAAGACCGAGTCCTCGGGCTTGAGGTCGCCGACCTTGAGGGTGCGGAACTGCTCCCACACCTCCTCGAGCTGCTTGATCTGCTCGTCGTACGACTTGCGGATCTGAGCCATCTCCTTCTCGCCGGCGTCCTTGACCTTGCGCTTCTGGTCGGCCTTGGCGCCCTCCTCCTCGAGCGCCGCGAGGTCGCCCTCCAGCTGCACGAGACGCGCGTTGACGCGGTCGTCGCGCTGCTGCTCGAGGTTCTTGATCTCGAGGCGAAGCTCGTTCTCGAGGCCGGGCATGTCGGCGTGACGGCCCTCCTCGTCGACGTCGATCACCATGTAGGCGGCGAAGTAGATGACCTTCTCGAGGTCCTTCGGAGCCATGTCGAGCAGGTAGCCGAGACGGCTCGGGACGCCCTTGAAGTACCAGATGTGCGTCACCGGGGCGGCGAGCTCGATGTGGCCCATGCGCTCACGACGGACGGAGCTCTTGGTGACCTCCACGCCGCAGCGCTCGCAGACGATGCCCTTGAAGCGCACGCGCTTGTACTTGCCGCACGAGCACTCCCAGTCGCGGCTCGGCCCGAAGATCTGCTCACCGAACAGACCGTCCTTCTCGGGCTTGAGCGTGCGGTAGTTGATCGTCTCGGGCTTCTTGACCTCGCCGTACGACCACTCGCGGATGTCCTTGCTCGTGGCGAGGCCGATGCGCAGCTGGTCGAAAGTTGTTGCGTCGATCACGTGTGTGTTCTCTCTCGCTTCTTTTCTCTACGAATCCTGTGGGGCCCGGATCAGATGTCGTCGATCGACGACGACTCGAAGCGGGTGGAGATGTTGATGCCCAGCTCCTCGGCGGCACGGAAGACCTCGTCATCCGTGTCCTTGAGGCTGAGGACCGAGCCGTCGGCGCCGAGCACCTCGACGTTCAGGCACAGCGACTGCATCTCCTTGATGAGCACCTTGAAGCTCTCGGGGATGCCGGGCTCCTGGATGTTCTCGCCCTTGACGATGGCCTCGTACACCTTGACGCGACCGAGGATGTCGTCGGACTTGATCGTGAGGAGCTCCTGCAGCGCGTAGGCGGCACCGTAGGCCTCGAGCGCCCACACCTCCATCTCACCGAAGCGCTGGCCGCCGAACTGCGCCTTACCACCGAGCGGCTGCTGGGTGATCATCGAGTACGGGCCGGTGCTGCGGGCGTGGATCTTGTCGTCCACGAGGTGGTGCAGCTTGAGGATGTACATGTAGCCGACCGAGACCGGGTGCGGGAACGGCTCGCCCGAGCGGCCGTCGAACAGCTGCGTCTTGCCGGTGTGGTCGATCATGCGCACGCCGTCGCGGTTCGGCAGGGTCGAGTCGAGCAGACCCTCGATCTCCTCCTCCGCCGCACCGTCGAACACCGGGGTCGCGACCTTCGTGCCGGGAGCGGCCTCGCGGGCCTCGACCGGGAGGTTCTTCGCCCACTCGGGGTCGCCCTCGACCTTCCAGCCCTGCTTCGCGATCCACCCGAGGTGGGTCTCGAGCACCTGACCGAAGTTCATGCGGCCGGGGATGCCGAGCGGGTTGAGGATGACGTCGACCGGGGTGCCGTCGGCGAGGAACGGCATGTCCTCGACCGGCAGGATCTTCGAGATGACGCCCTTGTTGCCGTGACGACCGGCGAGCTTGTCGCCCTCGGTGATCTTGCGCTTCTGGGCGATGAACACCACGACGCGCTGGTTGACGCCCGAGCCGAGCTCGTCGTCGCCGTCCTGGGCGTCGAAGACCTTGACGCCGATGACGGTGCCCTCCTCGCCGTGGGGGACCTTGAGCGACGTGTCGCGCACCTCGCGGCTCTTCTCGTTGAAGATCGCGCGGAGCAGGCGCTCCTCGGCCGAGAGCTCGGTCTCGCCCTTCGGCGTGACCTTGCCGACGAGGATGTCGCCGGGGCGGACCTCGGCGCCGATGCGGATGATGCCGCGCTCGTCGAGGTCGGCGAGCAGCTCGGGGCTCACGTTGGGGAGGTCACGCGTGATCTCCTCCTTGCCGAGCTTCGTGTCGCGGGCGTCGACCTCGTACTCCTCGATGTGGATCGAGCTCAGCACGTCCTCGGAGACGAGGCGCTGGCTGAGGATGATCGCGTCCTCGAAGTTGTGGCCCTCCCACGGCATGAACGCCACGAGGAGGTTCTTGCCGAGCGCGAGCTCGCCGTTCTCGGTCGCGGGACCGTCGGCGATGACCTCGCCGGCCTCGACGCGCTCACCGGCCGAGACGACGACGCGGTGGTTGTACGAGGTGCCCTGGTTCGAGCGGTCGAACTTGCGGAGGTAGTACTCCTGCGTGCCGCCCTCGTCGAGCTGCACGGTCACGACGTCGGCCGACACCTCGGCGACGACACCCGGCTTCTGGGCCACGATGACGTCACCGGCGTCGATCGCCGCGAAGCCCTCCATACCGGTGCCGACGAACGGCGACTCGGAGCGGAGGAGCGGCACGGCCTGGCGCTGCATGTTCGCACCCATGAGCGCGCGGTTCGCGTCGTCGTGCTCGAGGAACGGGATGAGCGAGGTCGCGACCGACACCATCTGGCGCGGCGAGACGTCCATGTAGTCCACGTCGGCGGCGTCGACGAGCTCGACCTCGCCGCCCTTCTTGCGGACGAGGACCTTGGGCTCGGCGAACTTGCTGTCCGCGGTGAGCGGGGCGTTCGCCTGGGCGACGACGAAGTCGTCCTCCTCGGAGGCCGTCAGGTAGTCGATCTGGTCGGTGACCTTGCCGTTGACGACCTTGCGGTACGGCGTCTCGATGAAGCCGAACGCGTTGATGCGGCCGAACGTCGCGAGCGAGCCGATGAGACCGATGTTCGGGCCTTCCGGCGTCTCGATCGGGCACATGCGGCCGTAGTGCGACGGGTGGACGTCACGGACCTCGACGCCCGCGCGCTCACGCGAGAGACCACCCGGGCCGAGCGCCGAGAGGCGGCGCTTGTGGGTGAGACCCGCGAGCGGGTTGTTCTGGTCCATGAACTGCGACAGCTGCGAGGTTCCGAAGAACTCCTTGATCGCGGCGACGACCGGACGCACGTTGATGAGCGTCTGCGGCGTGATGGCCTCAATGTCCTGCGTCGTCATGCGCTCGCGGACGACGCGCTCCATGCGGCTGAGGCCGGTGCGCACCTGGTTCTGGATGAGCTCGCCGACCGCGCGGATGCGGCGGTTGCCGAAGTGGTCGATGTCGTCCACGTCGAGGCGGATGTCGACCGGCTTGCCGTCGCGCACGCCCTTGATTGTGGTCTCGCCCGCGTGCAGCGCGACGAGGTACTTGATCGTCGCGATGATGTCGTCGAGCGTCAGCACCGAGTCGGTGAGGGGCGCGTCGAGACCGAGCTTGCGGTTGATCTTGTAGCGGCCGACCTTGGCGAGGTCGTAGCGCTTCGGGTTGAAGTAGAAGTTGTCGAGGAGCGCACGCGCGGCCTCCGCGGCGACCTGCTCGCCCGGACGCAGCTTGCGGTAGATGTCCTTGAGCGCCTCCTCCTTGGTGAGGATGGCGTCCTTCTCGAGCGTCGAGGCGATCGACTCGTAGCCGGCGAAGGCCTCGAGGATCTCCTCGCTCGTCATGCCGAGCGCCTTGAGGAAGACGGTGACGGACTGCTTGCGCTTGCGGTCGATGCGCACGCCCACCTGGTCGCGCTTGTCGATCTCGAACTCGAGCCACGCACCGCGGCTCGGGATGACGCGGGCCGAGAACACGTCCTTGTCGGAGGTCTTCTCCGGCGTGCGCTCGAAGTAGACGCCGGGGCTGCGGACCAGCTGCGACACGACGACACGCTCGGTGCCGTTGATGATGAAGGTGCCCTTCTCGGTCATGAGCGGGAAGTCGCCCATGAAGACCGTCTGGGTCTTGATCTCACCGGTCATGTGGTTCATGAACTCGGCGTTGACGTAGAGCGGCGCGGCGTAGGTCTTGCCGCGCTCCTTGCACTCCTCGATGGAGTACTTCGGCTCCTCGAGCTCGGGGTTCGAGAACGACAGCTGCATCGTCTCGCCGAGGTCCTCGATCGGGGAGATCTCCTCGAAGATCTCGTCGAGGCCGGTGGTCTGGGGGGCGTCGGGGTCGCCGGCGACGCGGGCCTTCCACGCCTCGTTCCCGACGAGCCAGTCGAAGCTCTCGGTCTGGAGGGCGAGGAGATCCGGGACCGTCAGCGTGTCCGTGATCTTGGCGAACGAGAGTCGCGATGCGCCGCGACCGTTCTTAGGGGAGTTCTTACTGGATGCGGAGCGCGCAGCAGCCAAAGGAAAACAACCTCCGTGAGACCCGTCGGTCTCAATTGGTGTCGGTCAGTGAGGAGGCGCTCGAGCCGGACGTGGACATCCCGCCGCCATTTTCGGGATCCGTCTCCGGGCACACACCGGCCGACCGCAATATGAGGGCAGGGTGATAGGGGGAGCGCAAAGAACAACTATAGGTCGCAACGACGCGCCGTGTCCATCTATTCCTTGACTTTCTTTTCGGACGGGTCTATAAACGCGCGCTCGGCCCGCATCCGCCGCTCCGAGCGCCCCTGTACCGCGTGAGCCCGCGGCCCGGCAGCCGCGTGAGCGGCGGGGGAAACCGCGCTGTCGGCGGGGGAAACCGCGCAATCGGGCGGAGACGCACGCATGCGGCGGGAGCATGTACTCCCGCCGCATGTTGACGTCTCCGCCCGGTTCGATGGCGTGATCCGGATCGGTCGGATCCGGCGGCTTGACTCGGTGGTGGCTCGGCGGTGGTCGGGGGGTCGGCGCCATCACCCGGGCCGGACACGAACGGGCGCCGGCTCAGTCGGTGACGACGTCTCCCGAGCCGTTGACCTCCTGCGTCACGCGTGCGGGGCCCGTGATCACGACCGTGCCCGAGCCGTCGATGCGGGCGTCCGCGGTGTCGGTCGCGTGGACGCGGATGTCGCCGGAACCCGCGACGTGCGCCTCGACGTCGCGCACCTCGAGGCCCTCGGCGCGGATGTCGCCCGAGCCCTCGATGCGGTACTCGCCGCGGTCGGCGCGGCCGCTCAGCCGCACGTCGCCCGATCCCTCGATCTCCACGACGACGCCCTCGGCGTCGATGTTCTCGGCCTTCACGTCGCCCGAGCCGTCGATCTCGATCGTGACGGCGTCGGCCTTCGAGAAGTCGGCGCGCACGTCGCCGGAGCCCTCGATCTCGAGCTCGTCGAACGAGCGGACGGTGAGCGTGTAGTCGACGCGACCCGACCAGGCGCCGGACCCGCGAATGCCGAGCACGAGCGTGCCGCCCTCCTCCTCGACGGTCAGGCGGTCCATGGTCGCGCGGGGGGCGCGGACGGTGAGGCCGGGTTCGTCGCCGAGCTCGACGACGACGTCTCCCGAGTTCTCGAGCCGCAGGGCGTGCACCTCGTCCGACACGGCGTGCTCCTCGGTCACGCGCGGACCCGACGCGGGGATCCGGGCGCATCCGGCGAGCGCGGCGCCTGCCACGGCGAGGGCGGCGACCGCGGCGAGCGCGCGGCGGGGGGTGGTGGTCATGGGGTTTCTCCTTCCGATGTGCCTCCAGCCTGGCGCGACGCGACGGGCTGCGGCATGCGGATGGCCCCCGGATCCGGTGGGGTCATCCCCCGCATCCGTGGTCGGGAGCACGTGAGGCGCGGCGACGGGTGGGGGAGGATGGACGCGTGGAGGAGCTGCCGAGCGCACGACTGTCGAACGGGATGCGGGCCGAGGTGCGGCCCGACCGGCTCACGGGCGGCTTCGAGCTCGTCGTCGACGGGACACCGCAGTCGCACGTCGATCTCGCCGACCCCACGCACCTCTTCTACGAGTACATCGCGCGCATGGGCCACGTGATCGACGAGCTGCGCGAGCCCGGCGAGCCCATCACGGCGCTGCACCTCGGGGCGGGAGCCCTCACGATCCCGCGCTACATCGCGACGACCCGGCCCGGCTCGCGCCAGCAGGTCGTGGAGCTCGAGCCCGCGCTCGTCGAGCTCGTGCGCGAGCAGCTGCCCCTGCCGCGCGGCGCCTCCATCCGCGTGCGCTACGGCGACGCGCGCGAGGTGCTCGGACGGCTGCCGAACGGCCTGCGCGGCCAGGTCGACCTGCTTGTCGTCGACGTCTTCTCGGGGGCGCGCACACCCGCCCACGTGACGAGCGTGGAGTTCTACACGGAGTGCGCGGCGTTCCTCTCCCCCGACGGGGTGCTGCTCGCGAACATCGCCGACGGCCAGGGTGCGGCGTTCGCGCGCGGGCAGGCGGCGACGCTCGGCATGGTGTTCGCCGACGTCGCGGTGCTCGGCGAGGCGCAGGTGATCAAGGGGCGCCGCTTCGGCAACTTCGTGCTCGCGGCCTCGCCCTCCGAGCTGCCGCTCGAGTGGATGCCGCGCCTGCTCGCGGGCGGACCGCATCCGGCCCAGCTCGTGCACGGGTCGGCCCTGCGCGACTGGGTCGCGGGGGCGCCCGTCGTGACGGACGCGACGGCGGTGGCCTCTCCTCCCCCGGGCCGCGGCGTCGTCCAGATCCCCCCGAAGCGCTGAGAGGCCGGGCGCACGTCGCCCGCCGGTGCTGGAATGGAGTCCATGGCCCATCGCATCCCCGCCGCCGCAGCGCTCGCCCTCGCCGCGCTGCTCGCGGGGTGCGTCGCCCCGCCGGCCGACCCGGGCGGCGCCCCGGGCACCGCAGCACCCGCGCCTCCGCCGGCAGGCGGGCGCGGCCCCGTGCAGCCCGCGGGCGATCCCGCGGAGGTCGCGACGGGGCTCACGAGTCCGTGGTCGGTCGTGCTGCTGCCCGAGTCGGAGGTGCCCGGCGAGGCCCTCGTGAGCGAGCGCGACACGGGCGTCGTGCAGCACCTCGGCGCCGACGGCGCGCTCCGCCCGATCGGCACGGTTCCGGGCGTCGCCCACGGGGGCGAGGGCGGTCTGCTCGGCCTCGCGCTCCTCGAGGACGCGTCGGGGCGCTGGCTCTACGCCTACCTCACCTCGGCCTCCGACAACCGCATCGTGCGCATGGCGCTCGGCACCGATCTCGCGCTCGGCGCGCCCGAGCCCGTGCTCACGGGCATCCCGAAGGCCGGCAACCACAACGGCGGGCGCATCGCCTTCGGCCCCGACGGCATGCTCTACGCGACCGCGGGGGATGCGGGCGCGCCCGGGAGCGCGCAGGACCCGCGCAGCCTCGGCGGCAAGATCCTGCGGATGACGCCCGACGGCGAGGTGCCGGACGACAACCCCGACCCGGGGTCGCTCGTGTACTCGCTCGGGCACCGCAACCCGCAGGGCCTCGCGTGGGACGACGCCGGGCAGCTCTACGCCGCCGAGTTCGGCCAGAACACGTGGGACGAGGTCAACCGCATCGAGCCGGGCGCGAACTACGGCTGGCCCGAGGTCGAGGGCGCGGCGGGCGTCGAGGGCTACGTCGACCCGGTCGCGCAGTGGCGCACGTCCGAGGCGAGCCCGAGCGCGCTCGCCTACGTCGACGGCACGTTCTTCCTCGCGGGGCTCCGCGGCGAGCGCGTGTGGGCGCTCTACCCGATGGCGGACGGCCGCCTCGACGCCGTCGCGTGGTTCACGGGGGAGTTCGGCCGCATCCGCGAGGTGCTGCCCGCCGCCGACGGCACCCTGTGGTTCGTGACGAACAACACCGACGGGCGCGGGTCGCCCCGACCGGGCGACGACCGCATCTACTCGGTGCGTCTCGTCGAGCTGCGGGAGGGCTGAGCGGATGGCCGACCTCGCGCGCGTGCGCACCTGGGCCGACGCGCTCATCCGCCTGCACCTCGACCCGAGCTGGACGTTCGCGTTCGACCACGCCCGCACGCGCGCCGGCCTCTGCAACTACACGAAGAAGCGCATCTCGGTCTCGCGTCACATCGCACTGCTCTCGGAGGACGACGACATCCACCAGGTGCTGCTGCACGAGGTGGCGCACGCGATCGCGGGGCAGAAGGCCGGCCACGGGCCGAAGTGGCGCGCGGTGGCCGCCGAGCTCGGCTACGTGGGCGGGCGCACGCACGACGGCCCCGTGCCGAACGAGCTCGCGCCATGGGTCGGCACGTGCCCCAACGGCCACGTGAGCTACCGCTACCGCAGGCCCACCCGCCCCAACTCGTGCGGGGTCTGCTCGCGGCGCTTCGACCCCGCCTTCAGGATCGAGTGGGCGAAGCGATGAGGGTGCAGCTCCGGTTCACGGCCCCCTGCTCGCCAGCGGCCGCGTGGGACGCGATCACCTCGCCGGCCGCGCTCGCGCGCACCTATGCCCCGTTCCTGACGCTGCACACGGAGGACGCGCTCCCCGACCGCTGGAGCCCCGGCGACGAGGTCGTCGTGGGGCTGCGCCTCCTGGGGCTCGTGCCCGTCGGGCGCCAGCTCATCGCGATCCGCACGCGGCAGCGCGGCGGCGCGCGCATCCTCGAGGACGCCGGCCGCCCCCTCGCGGGCCCGCTCGCCGTCGTCACCTCGTGGCGCCACCGCATGGCGGTGAGCGCGCTCCCCGACGGCACGACCCTCTACCGCGACCGCCTCGACGTGTCGGCAGGAGTGCTCACGCCGCTCGTGTGGCTCGCCCTGTGGGGGACGTGGCAGCTGCGGGCCGCGCGCCTGCGGCGCACGATGCGCCGTTCCTAACCTGAGATGCTGGTTACGTGAGCACCGGCCAGTGGATCCCGACCCCTGACGGCGACGCGTGGTACTTCGACGCCGGCGCCGAGAGCCTCGACTTCGCCTCCACGGGGCCCGTCGGCGGCGCCCCCGACCTCGGCGAGCGCCTCCACGCACCCGCAGACCTCGGCACCTGGCTCGCGGAGCGCGTGCCAAGCCTCCGCGCCGACGATGTGACCGAGCGCGACCTCGCGGACGCCCTCATCCTGCGCGGCGCCCTCGCCCGCCTCTACGCGGCGGCGGCCGACGGCGGCGCGTTCGCGGCCGACGACGTCGACACCCTCAACCTCTTCGCCGCGACGCCCGACATCCCACCCGCCCTGCCCGGCGGACGACGCCAGGCGGGCACGGGCCGCATCCGTCCCGCGCAGGCGCTCTCGGCCATCGCGCGCGACGCGATCGCGGCGCTCGGGGAGCCGGAGGGGCGCATCCGCCGCTGCGCCGCCGACGACTGCCGCATCGTCTACCGCGACGAGTCGCGCACCAACAGCCGCCGCTGGTGCTCGATGCAGCGATGCGGCAACCGCGCGAAGGTGCGGGCGCACCGCGCCCGGGCGCGTCAGGCCGCCACGGCCTGACCTGCGCCGCCGGGCTCAGGCCTCGGAGACCTGCACGTCCTTCCAGAAGGCGACGTAGCCGCTGAAGTCGCGACCGACCTTCTCGATCGCGGTCGGGTACGGCTGCGGGTACGACCACGCGCGGTCGGTGAGCCAGTGCTCGCCGTCGCGCACGCTGAAGTACTGGCACGCGCCCTTCCACGGGCACGTGTAGGGGGTGGGGCTGTCGCGCAGCACCCCCTCGGCGACCGACGACGGAGGGAAGTAGACGTTCCCCTCGATGTGGATGACGTCGGCCTCGTCGGCCTGCGCGATCACCTGATCGCCGAGCTTCGCCTGGAACATGGCTCGAGGCTACGCCGGGGTGCCGCTTGCCGCTGGGGGTCGACCTCAGCCGCTCAGGCGCTCAGCCGCCGCACCTCGTCCACGGGCGTCGCATCCAGCTGCACGCCGCCGAGCTCCCGCGCCGACACCGACGCCGACACGAGGTGACGCGTCGCGTTGCGCAGTCCCGCGAACGCGGATGCCGCCGCCGCGGCCTCCGGGGACTGGTGGTCGATCCCGAGCTCGGCGATCGCGTCGATGACCGCGCCCGCACCGAGCAGGTCCTCGACGGCGAAGCGCAGCGAGCCGTCCTCCTGAAGCGCGCCCGCCGCGACGACCGACACCACGAAGCGCCCGCCGAGCTCGGCCTGGCGCTCGAGCGACCAGCGCGCCACGGCATCCGCGGTGCGCAGCCCGCCGGCGACGACCTCCACGTCGAGCTGCGGCACGGCCTCCGACTCGAGCTCGTCGACCCACACGATCGCGTGCGCGCCCTCGGCGACCGCGCGGGCGCCGTCCGCGCCCCACTCGAAGCGGACCTGGTAGCTGCTCTGGCTGCGAGGAGAGGTCATGCCCCCGAGGCTAGCGACGGCTGGACATCCGCCCGGAACGCCGTGTCACACATCGAAACCCCTGTAGGGTTGCCGAGGCGCGTCATCCGCGCCCGCGTCGTGAACGCATCCCTCGTCGCCCGCACCGCATCCGCGGAGTGCCTGGTGGCTGACATCTCTTCCCGGCGAACCCCGACGTGCCGTCCGGCACGCTCGCCCATCCCGCGCCTTCGCGCACCACCTGAAAGACCCCATGACCACCGATTTCCGCACGCTCGGCGTGCCCGCTCCGCTCGTCTCCGTCCTCGCCGCCGACGGCAAGACCGAGGCCTTCCCGATCCAGGTCGACACCCTGCCCGACACGCTCGCCGGTCGCGACGTGCTCGGCCGCGGCCGCACCGGCTCCGGCAAGACGATCGCCTTCGCGCTGCCCCTCGTGGCCCGCCTCGGCACGAAGCTCGCCGGCGGCGCGCGCCGCAGCGGACTCCCCCTCGGCCTCGTGCTCGCGCCCACGCGGGAGCTCGCGACCCAGATCACGAACACCATCCAGCCGCTCGCCGACGCCTACGGCCTGCGCGTCACCACGATCTTCGGCGGCGTCTCGCAGAACCGTCAGGCGCAGGCGCTGCGCGACGGCGTCGACATCGTCGTCGCGTGCCCCGGTCGCCTCGAGGACCTCATGGGCCAGAAGCTCGTCCGCCTCGACGCGATCGAGATCACCGTCATCGACGAGGCCGACCACATGGCCGACCTCGGATTCCTCCCCGGCGTCACGCGCATCCTCGCGGCGACCCCCGCCGGCGGACAGCGCCTGCTGTTCTCGGCGACGCTCGACAACGGCGTGGACAAGCTCGTGAAGCGCTTCCTCGCGAACCCCGTCATGCACTCGGTCGACGAGATCGACCAGCCGCCGGTCAAGATGACCCACCACGTGTTCGGCACGCCCGACGCGGATGCCAAGAAGGACCTCGTGCGCACGCTCGCCTCGGGACGCGGCCGCCGCATCCTGTTCATGCGCACCAAGCACCACGCCAAGCGCCTCGCACAGCAACTGACGGCATCCGGCATCCCGGCGGTCGACCTGCACGGCAATCTGTCGCAGCCGCAGCGCGACCGCAACCTCGCCGCGTTCGCCTCGGGCGACGCGCGCGTGCTCGTCGCGACCGACGTCGCGGCGCGCGGCGTGCACGTCGACGGCGTCGAGCTCGTCGTGCACGTCGACCCGCCGGCCGAGCACAAGGCGTACCTGCACCGCTCGGGCCGCACGGCGCGCGCCGGCAGCGAGGGCGACGTCGTCACCCTCGTGACGCCCGCGCAGGAGAAGGACGTGGCGCAGCTCATGCGCAAGGCCGGCATCGAGGCGAGCGTGCAGCGCGTGACCGCGGACGCCCCCGTCGTCGCCGCGCTCGTCGGCGAGGTCGCCGAGTACGTGGCCCCGGCACCGAAGCCCGCGCGCCAGCAGCAGGGCGGCGGCGGACGCAGCCAGGGCGCAAACGCGCAGCGCAAGCGCGCGGCGCGCGAAGCCCGGGACGGCGTGCAGCAGCCCCGCGGCGGCGCGCGTCGCGACCGCTCGGGTCGTCCGGCGGCGAAGTCGTCGGCGCAGGGGCAGTCGCACGGGCAGTCGTCGCGCGGCGGCGCACGCTCGGGCGCCACGCGCTCGGGCAGCGCCCCCGTCTACAGCTCGTCGAGCGCGGCGCCGCAGGGCAACCCGCGTCGCGGCGGCCGTCGGGCGGGGCGCCCGGCGGGGGCGTAGGGCTCAGCCCGGGCTGGTTTCGACACGCCGCCTTCGGCGGCTACTCAACCAGCGGGGGTGGCCGCCGGCGGGGGCGTAGGCCTCAGCCGAGGACGCCGACGGAAGCGAGCGCCGCACGCAGCAGCGTGCCGCGTCCGCCCTCCAGCTCGGCGTGGAACGCGGGCGACGACGCCTCGGCGGGCGTCACCCACGTGAGCTCGAGCGCATCCTGCCGGGGCTCGAAGGTGCCCGTGACGGGCACCACGTACGCGAGCGACACCGCGTGCTGACGCTCGTCGACGTACGCCGACAGACCCGGGATCGGGAAGTACTCGGCCACCTGGAACGGCACGGGGCTCGCCGGCAGCTGCGGGAACGCCATCGGCCCGAGGTCCTTCTCGAGGTGGCGGAAGAGGGCGTCGCGGATCGTCTCGCCGTACATGACGCGACCCGACACGAGCGTGCGCGTGATCTCGCCCTGCGAGTTGGCTCGCAGCAGCACCCCCACCTGCGTCACGACGCCGAGCCCGTCGACCCGCACCGGCACGGCCTCCACGTAGAGCAGTGGGATGCGGCCGCGCACCCAGTCGAGCTCGGACACCGACAGCCAGGCCGAGTTCGGCTCCTCGCGCGGAGGTTCGGGGATGCCGGCGCCCACGGTGCTCATGGGTTCATTGTGTCGCACGCGGTCCCGCCGCGGTCCGCGGACGTCGCCGCGTCTCTCGCATCAGCGGGGGGATGGGGGGCACGATGGAGAGGTGACCGAGCTGTCGATCGACCCCGACCTCGTCGTCTGGAGCGCAGAGCCGGCGGCCCGCCGCCTGCATCCGCTCGTCATCGTGATGCACGGCCGCGGCGCCGACGAGCGCGACCTCGCGGGGCTGTTCCGGATGCTGCCCGCCGGCTTCGTCTACGCGTCGCTGCGCGCGCCCTACGCCTACGGCACGGGCTACGCCTGGTTCGACGACTCGGTCGAGACCCCCGGCGACCCCCGCGTCTCCTCGGCCGACGCCATGTCGGACGCCGTGCTCGCCTGGGTGCGGCACCTCCCGTGGCAGCCCACGGCGATCGGCGCACTCGGCTTCTCACAGGGCGGCGCGATGGCCACCCACCTGCTGCGCCAGGGGCGCGGCATCGTCTCGTTCGCCGTCAACATGTCGGGCTTCGTCGTGAGCGGCACCCACCCGTCGGATGCGGCGCTCGCCACCTCCCGCCCGCCCGCCTACTGGGGCCGCGGCTCGGCCGACCCGTTCTTCTCGCACGAGCTCATCCACCGCTCCGACGTCTGGCTCGGCGCGCACACGACGCTCACGAGGGCCGTCTACCCGGGCATCGGCCACTGGGTGTCGGACGAGATGCTGAGCGACGTCTGCGACTTCCTCACCGCTCGCCTCTGAGCCCTCGCGGCGCTCAGCGCCCGGCGACGCTCAGCGCCCCGCGACGCCTGTCTCGTAGGCCAGCACGACCGCCTGCACGCGGTCGCGCAGCCCGAGCTTGCCGAGCACGCGCGCGACGTGCGTCTTGACCGTCGCCTCCGAGAGCACGAAGCGCTCCGCGATCTCGGCGTTGCTGAGCCCCTCGCCGAGCGCGGCGAAGATCTCGTGCTCGCGCGGGGTGAGCACCGCGAGACGCTCGTCCTCCTTCGGGGCCGCCGCGGCATCCGGCAGCCGCTCGGCGAACAGCTCGAGCATGCGGCGCGTGACGCGCGGGGCGACTGCGGCATCCCCCGCGGCGACCGCGCGGATGGCGGCGACGAGCTCGGCGGGCCGGGCGTCCTTGAGCAGGAAGCCGCTCGCGCCCACCCGCAGCGCCGCGAAGGCGTACTCGTCGAGGTCGAAGGTCGTGAGGATGATGACGCGCGCCCCCGGCGCCTCGGCGAGGATGCGGCGGGTCGCCTCGATGCCGTCGACGCCCGGCATGCGCACGTCCATGAGCACGACGTCGGGCTGCAGCGCCTTCGTCATCGAGACCCCGGCGGCGCCGTCGCCCGCCTCGCCGACGACCTCGATGCCGTCCTCCGCCGACAGCACCATGCGGAAGCCCATGCGCAGCATCGACTGGTCGTCGACGAGCAGCACCCGGATCGTGTCGTCGCTCACGCGCCACCCTTCGCATCCGTCGGGGCGATCGGCAGCACCGCCCGCACCTGCCAGCCGCGCTCGTGCGCGCCCGCCTCGACGCTACCGCCGAGCGACGCCGCCCTCTCGCGCATGCCCAGGATGCCGCGGCCGCTCCCGGGCGACTCCGCGCGTCCCGGCGCGGCCGGACCTGACTCGTTCGTGACGACGAGCTCGACGCGGCCGCCGACCCCGCCCGCCGCGCGCGCCGCATCCGCCGCGCGCGCCGCATCCGACGCATCCGCCGCATCCGCGACGCGCGTGAGCTCGACGAGCACGAGCGGCGACCCCGGCGCATGCCGCAGCACGTTCGTGAGCGACTCCTGCACGATGCGCCACACCGAGCGGCGCACGGCGACGGGCAGCTCGTCGATCGCACCGGAGCGCACGAGCCGCACGGGGAGCCCCGCGGCGCGGAAGCGCTCGATGAGCTCGTCGAGGCCGACGTCGGGCTCCGGCTCGAAAGGTGCGTCGTCGGTGGGGTCGCGCAGCACGCCGAGCACGCGGCGCATGTCGGCGAGCGCCGAACGGCCCGTCTCGGTGAGCGCGTCGAGGGCACGCTGGGCGCCCTCCGGATCCTTCGGGGCGGCGGCGCGGGCGCCGTCGGCGAGCGCGACCATGACGGTGAGCGAGTGCGCGACGACGTCGTGCAGCTCGCGGGCGATGCGCGTGCGCTCCTCGGCCACCGCGAGCGCGGACTGCTGCTCGCGGTCGCGCGCGAGGGCGTTCGCGCGCTGGATGAGCGACGCGATGTGCTGGCGTCGGCCACGCACCCCGACGCCGATCGCGATCGCGACGACGCTGAACAGGATGAGCGCGGCGATCGTCGCGATGACGATCGTGACCACCTGGTCGGACGGCCGGATCGGCTCGCCCGACACCGCCCGCGTCCACATGGAGGTCGCCACGCCCATGACGACGACCATCACGAGCTCGACGATCCACGTGACGGCGGGCGGCCGCGCGACCGCGACCGCGTACATCGCGAGGCCCAGCGCGAACTCGATCCCCGCGGACTCGTTCACGAGCACGAGACACACGATGCCGAGCACCACGAGCGCCCCGACCGTGAGGATCGGCTCATGGCGGCGACGCATGAGGATGAGGCCGCCCAGCACCGCCACGACGAGCTGCACCCCGCCGAGGTACGGCTGGGGGCCGGCGGTCGCATCCGTCGCCCCCACGATCACGAGCAGCGACGAGCCGACCGCGAAGAACGAGTACCACAGCGCCACGAGCACGTCCATGGCCACCGGATGCCGCACGAAGTAGCGGCGGACGGCGCCGAGGCGGCGCGCGTCGAGCTCGGTGAACGGCCCGTCGGCGGTGGGCGGCGGCAGCGGGCGCAGCCACCTGCGGACCCGGTCGAGCACGCGCGACGGCGGCGCCGCATCCGGGTTCGGACGCGGCGCCGCCGGGCGCGCGGAGTCGTCGATCAGTCGTCCCGCCTCGAGAAGGCGAACGCACCCGCGACGAGGAGGGCCGCCGTGTAGCCGCCGAACACGGCGAAGCCGGTCCACGGCTCGAGCGAGCCCGCGCCGCCCATGCTCATGCCGGTGATGGCCGAGCCCGCGGTGGACGGGAGGTACTCGTAGGCGTCCCACAGCCACTCGACGCCGGTCATGGCGGCCGCGATCTGCACGATGATCGGCAGCACGAACAGCAGACCGACCGTCGTCGTGATGGCGGCGGCGGAGTTGCGCACGATGAGGCCCACGCCGTAGGCGAAGAGCGCCGACACGGCGAGGTAGAGCACCGTGCCCACGAGGGCGCGGATCGCGTCGCCCGACAGCTCGACGTCGACCCCGCCGGCCTGGAGGATCGGCAGCGCGACGGCGAGCGAGGCGCCGACGGCGAGCACGCCGATGCCGAGGCCCGCACCGAGCACGATGAGGCCCTTCGAGAGCACGACGCGCAGGCGGCGGGGCTCGGCGGCGAGCGTCGAGCGGTGCGCGCCGGTGCTGAACTCGCCGGTCACGACGAGCGCGCCGAGGGCGGCGACCGTGAGCTGCGCGATCGGGTAGCCGATCGTGAGCGCGGTCGCGTCCGCAGGCGGCCCGTCGGCGAAGCTCGTGAGAGCCCAGGCGAACAGCGCCGCGAACCCCGCCATGACGACCACGGTCGCGATCGCCGTCCAGAGGGTGGAGCGGAGGCTGCGGAGCTTGATCCACTCCGACCGCGTGACGCGGGCGAAGGTGGGGCGGATGCCGATGTTCGGCATCGCGGTGGTCACGGCGCTCATCGGGTCACCCCCGCGGGCACCTCGTGCGTGCGGTATTCGACCGCATCGTCGGTGAGTGCCATGTACGCGTCCTCCAGCGAGGTGGTGATCGGGGTGAGCTCGAGCAGGACGATACCCGCCGCGGCGGCGGTGCCGGCGATGTCGGCCGCCTCGAGACCCGAGATCTCGAGCACGCCCGCCTCGTCGGATGCGATGGTGGCGCCGCTGCGGGCGAGCAGCTCGGCGAGCTCGGAGGCCCGATCCGTGCGCACCCGCACCGACTGGCGACCGGCACCCGCCACGAGCTCGGCGACCGGCGCATCCGCGAGCACGCGGCCCTTGCCGATGACGATGACGTGGTCGGCGGTGAGCGCGACCTCGCTCATGAGGTGGCTCGAGAGGAACACCGTGCGGCCCTCGCTCGCGAGGTAGCGGGCGAAGGTGCGCACCCAGCGCACGCCCTCCGGGTCGAGGCCGTTGACCGGCTCGTCGAAGATGAGCACCTGCGGGTCGCCCAGGAGGGCGGCCGCGATGCCGAGGCGCTGGCCCATGCCGAGCGAGAAGCCCTTGACGCGCTTGCCCGCCACGGCATCCAGGCCCGTGAGCTCGATGACCTCGTGCACGCGCGACTTCGGGATGCCGTGGGTCGCCGCGAGCGCGAGCAGGTGGTGGTAGGCGGTGCGGCCGCCATGCACGGCCTTGGCGTCGAGCAGCGCGCCCACGGTGGTGAGCGGGGAGCGGAGCTCGGCGTAGCGCTGCCCGGCGACCGTCACGCTGCCCTCGGTGGGGCGGGTGAGGCCGACGATCATGCGCATCGTGGTGGACTTGCCGGCGCCGTTCGGGCCGAGGAAGCCCGTCACCGCGCCCGGACGCACCGTGAAGGTGACGTCGTCGACGGCGACCTTGTCGCCGTACCTCTTGGTGAGGCCCTTCGCCTCGATCATGTGTCCTCCTTCGTCGGGATACGTTCCGAAGGTAGGGAGCGGGGGCCTGCTCGCTCGGCCCCCGTGGGAGGTATCTCTTTCGGGCCGTGTACTCCAGAGGGATGACGCCACCGCACCGCACCGCACCGCACCGCACCGCACCGCACCGCACCGCACCGCACGGATGGAGCCGACGGCGCGCAAGCCCCGAGCGGGAGTCGGGGGTGGGCGCGAAGATGGGGGGGATGGATCCCGCGCTCGAGCGCTTCTCCCCCGCGACGAGGGAGTGGTTCGCGGGCGCGTTCCCCGCGCCGACCGCCGCGCAGTCGGGGACGTGGCAGGCGATCTCCTCGGGGCGGCACGCGCTCGTCGTGGCGCCCACGGGGTCCGGCAAGACGCTCTCGGCGTTCCTGTGGTCGCTCGACCGGCTCATCACCTCGCCGCCGCCCGACCCTGCCAAACGCACGCGCGTGCTCTACATCTCGCCCCTCAAGGCGCTCGGCGTCGACGTCGAGCGCAACCTCCGCTCGCCCCTCGTCGGCATTACGCAGACGGCGAAGCGGCTCGGGATGACACCCCCCGACATCCGCGTCGGCGTGCGTTCCGGCGACACCACCTCCGCCGACCGGCGGCTGCTCGTTCGCGAGCCCCCCGACATCCTCATCACGACGCCCGAGTCGCTCTACCTCATGCTTACGAGCCAGGCTCGGTCGACGCTCGCGGGCGTCGAGACGGTCATCGTCGACGAGATCCACGCGGTCGCGGCGACGAAGCGCGGCGCTCACCTCGCGGTGTCGCTCGAGCGGCTCGACGCGATGCTGCCGAGACCCGCGCAGCGCATCGGGCTCTCCGCGACGGTCCGTCCGCTCGAGGAGGTCGCGCGGTTCCTCGGCGGCCGCGAGCGAGTCGAGGTCGTGTCGCCGCCCATCCAGAAGACGTTCGAGCTGCGCGTCGTCGTGCCCGTCGAGGACATGACCGAGCTCGGCGCCCGCGCGACGGATGCCCCGCTCGACGACGACGAGAAGGCCCTCGCATCCGGCGGCTCGATCTGGCCGCACGTCGACCGCGCGATCGTCGAGGAGGTGCTGCGGCACCGGTCGACGATCGTGTTCGCGAACTCGCGGCGGCTCGCGGAGCGCATCACGGCGTCGATGAACGAGATCTACGAGGAGCTGCTGGCGGAGGGGGCGGAGGTCGGCGCGGGTGACCAGGGGGCTGGTTTCGACACGCCGCCTTCGGCGGCTACTCAACCAGCGGTGAGGCGACCGCCCGCCCAGCTCATGGGCGCATCCGGCCAGACCGCGGGCGCCGAGCCCGTGCTCGCGCGCGCCCACCACGGTTCCGTGTCGAAGGAGCAACGCGCCCAGATCGAGGACGACCTCAAGTCGGGCCGCCTGCGCTGCGTCGTCGCGACGAGCTCGCTCGAGCTCGGCATCGACATGGGCGCCGTCGACCTCGTGATCCAGGTGGAGTCGCCGCCCTCCGTGGCATCCGGCCTCCAGCGGGTCGGCCGCGCCGGCCACCAGGTGGGCGAGATCTCGAAGGGCGTGATGTTCCCCAAGCATCGCGCCGACCTGCTGCACACCGCGATCGCGACCGAGCGGATGCGCGAGGGGCTCATCGAGGCCATCCAGGTCCCGCAGAACCCGCTCGACATCCTCGCGCAGCAGACCGTCGCGGCGGTCGCGCTCGACACCCTCGACGTCGAGGAGTGGTTCGACACCGTGCGGCGCTCGGCGCCGTTCTCGACGCTGCCGCGCAGCGCATACGAGGCGACGCTCGACCTGCTCGCGGGACGGTATCCGTCCGACGAGTTCGCCGAGCTGCGGCCGCGCATCGTGTGGGACCGCGTGGCCGGCACCATCAGCGGCCGCCCGGGCGCGCAGCGGCTCGCCGTGACGAGCGGCGGCACGATCCCCGACCGCGGCATGTTCGGCGTGTTCATCGTCGGCGCCGAGGAGGGCGCGCGCCGCGTCGGCGAGCTCGACGAGGAGATGGTCTACGAGTCGCGCGTCGGCGACGTGTTCGCGCTCGGGGCGACGAGCTGGCGCATCGAGGAGATCACCTCCGACCGTGTGCTCGTCTCGCCCGCCTTCGGGCAGCCGGGGCGCGTGCCGTTCTGGAAGGGCGACGGGCTCGGCCGGCCGGCCGAGCTGGGGCGCGCGATCGGCGCGTTCGCGGGCGAGCTCGCATCCGGCAGCGTCGACCAGGCGCGGCTCGAGGCCGACGGGCTCGACGAGCGCGCGGCCCGCAACCTCACGGCGTTCGTCGCCGAGCAGAAGGCCGCGACGGGCGTCGTGCCGACCGACCGCACGCTCCTCGTCGAGCGGTTCCGCGACGAGCTCGGCGACTGGCGGCTCGTGCTGCACTCCCCCTACGGCACGCCCGTGCACGCACCGTGGGCGCTCGCCGTGGCGGCGCGCATCCGGGAGCGGCTGGGCGTCGACGGCTCGGCGATGGCGGGCGACGACGGCATCGTCGTGCGGCTGCCCGAGACGGATGCCGACCCGCCCGGCGCGGAGCTGTTCGCGTTCGAGCCGGGCGAGCTCGAGACCCTCGTGACCGAGGAGGTCGGCGGCTCGGCGCTCTTCGCGTCGCGCTTCCGCGAGTCGGCCGCGCGGGCGCTCCTGCTGCCGCGCCGCAACCCCGGACGGCGCTCGCCCCTCTGGCAGCAGCGGCAGCGCTCGGCGCAGCTGCTCGAGGTGGCGCGCAAGTACCCGAGCTTCCCGATCATCCTCGAGACGGTGCGCGAGGTGCTGCAGGACGTCTACGACCTGCCCTCGCTGCGCGAGCTCGCGTCCGACATCGAGACCCGCCGCATCCGTCTCGTCGAGGTGGAGACGGATGCCCCCTCGCCTTTCGCGCGCACGCTGCTGTTCGGGTACGTGGCCGCGTTCCTCTACGAGGGGGACTCCCCGCTCGCGGAGCGGCGTGCGGCGGCGCTCTCGCTCGACCCCGGCCTGCTCGCCGAGCTCCTCGGGCGTGCGGAGCTGCGCGAGCTGCTCGACCCCGAGGTGATCGCGCAGACGGAGAGCGAGCTGCAGCGTCTCGCCCCCGACCGCCGCGCGCGCGACGCCGAGGGTGTCGTCGACCTGCTCCGCGTGCTCGGCCCGCTGTCCCTCGACGAGGTCGCCGCCCGCTTCACCGACCCCGCGATCGACGCACCCCACCCCGAGGTGTCACTTTCGGTCGCCTCGGCCGCTCCCGTCGCGACCGAAAGTGACACCTCGGATGCCGGTGCCGCATCCGGGGCCGACGTGGCGGGGGGTGAGGTGTCGGTTTCGGTCGCGGGAGGGGGCGCGCCCGCGACCGAAAGTGACACCTCGGGAGGGGCGGGGGCGGCAGCCCGCGCCCGCGCGGCGCGGGACGTGCTCGAGCCGATGCTCGCCGAGCTCGCACGGGCGAACCGGGTGCTGCGCGTGCACATCGCGGGCGTCGAGCGCTGGGCCGTCGTCGAGGATGCCGCACGCCTGCGGGACGCGCTCGGGGCGCCGATGCCGATCGGCGTGCCGACGGCGTTCCTCGAGCCCGTCGCCGACCCCGTGGGCGACCTCGTCTCCCGCTACCTGCGCACGCACGCACCCTTCACCGCGGCGGAGGCGGCCGGACGTCTCGGCCTCGGCGTCGCCGTCGTCACGGAGACGCTGCGCCGTCTCGCCGCCGACCGCCGCGCGGTCGAGGGCGAGTTCCGCCCGGGCGCATCCGGAACCGAGTGGGTCGACCCCGAGGTGCTGCGCCGCCTGCGCGCCCGCTCGCTCGCGGCCCTGCGCGCCGAGGTCGAGCCCGTGCCGCAGGCCGCGCTCGGCCGCTTCCTCCCCGACTGGCAGCACGTCTCGCCCGAGCCGGGGCGCGGCGGGCTGCGCGGCATCGACGGACTCGTCTCCGCGATCGACCAGCTCGCCGGCCTCCCGCTGCCCGCGACGAGCTGGGAGAGCCTCGTGCTGCCGAGCCGCGTGCGCGACTACAGCCCCGCGATGCTCGACGAGCTCATGGCATCCGGCGAGGTGATCTGGGCCGGACGCGGCGAGCTGCCCGGCGGCGACGGGTGGGTGAGCCTGCACCTCGCCGACGCCGCGCCGCTCACCTTGCCCGAGCCGCGCGCCCTCGAGCCCGACCCGCTGCGCGACCGCCTGCTCGAGGCCCTCGCGGGCGGCGGCGGCTACTTCTTCCGCCAGCTCGCCGCGGCGGTCGCGACGGATGCCGATCCCGCCACCGACACGGACGTCGCGCGCGCCCTGTGGGAGCTCGTGTGGGCCGGCGTCGTGACGGGCGACACGTTCGCGGGGCTGCGGGCGCGCCTCGGCGCGACCACGACGCGCTCCCGGGCCACCCCGCGGGGCCGGGCGCACCGGGCGCGGGCGCGCGTGGCGGCGTCTCTCGCGGCATCCGCTCCCCCCACCGTCGCCGGGCGCTGGAGCCTGCTGCCGACGCCGGAGGCCGTGCCCACGGCACGCGCGACGGCGCTCGCCGAGCAGCTGCTCGAGCGGTACGGCGTCGTGACGCGCGGGGCCGTGCAGGCGGAGGGCGTCGAGGGCGGGTTCGCCCTCGCGTACAAGGTGCTCGCGAGCCTCGAGGAGACGGGGCGCGTGCGCCGCGGCTACTTCGTGGAGGGGCTCGGCGCGGCGCAGTTCGCGACGCCCGCGACCGTCGATCGGCTGCGCGCGTTCAACGTCGACCGCGACGACAAGGCGCCGCCCGTCGCCGTGACCCTCGGTGCGACGGATCCCGCGAACCCGTACGGGGCGGCGTTGGGGTGGCCGTCGCGCGACGACGACATGAAGCACCGCCCGGGCCGCAAGGCGGGCGCCCTCGTCGTGCTCGTCGACGGGGCGCTCGGGCTCTACGTCGAGAAGGGCGGCAAGACGGTGCTCGACTTCCTCGACCCGGATGCCGACGACGCCCGCGAGGCCGCCGCCGCATCCCTCGCCTCCACCGTGCGCGCCGCGGGCGGCCGCCTGCGCGTCGAGCGCATCGACGGCGCCTTCGCGGTCGGCACCCCGCTCGGCGACGCCCTCTTCCGCGCCGGCTTCGCCGCGACGCCGCAGGGCCTGCGCCTGCGCTGACATCCGCCCCCGTGCACACGCACCGACGACCCCACGCCCCCGCGTCTGCTGTGAGCGGACGGGGCAGACACCGCCCGCGGCGTCTGCCTAGAGTCGTGCGCATGGCGACGACGTGCCCCGAGCCGCTGTGGCGGCACCTCCTCGGCGACGAGCTGCGCGGCATCCGACAGGAGCGCGGCCGGACCCTCACCGAGACCGCTCGACGCGCGGGCGTCTCCCCCCAGTACCTCTCCGAGATGGAGCGCGGGCTCAAGGAGCCCTCGAGCGAGATGATCGCGGCGGTCGCGGGGGCGCTCGACACGAGTCTCGTCGACCTCACCCTCGGCGTCGCCGAGCGGGCCCTCGAGCGCGCCCCCGCGCCGCCGGCTCAGGCCGAGGTGCGGGTCTCGCTCACGCTCGCCGCCTGACCGCGCTCGCCCATCACGGCGTCGACGAGCCCGTACTCCCGGGCCGCCTCCGCCGTGAACACGCGGTCGTGGTCGGTGTCGGCGCGCAGCCGCTCGACGCTCTGCCCGGTGTGCCGCGACAGGATCGCCTCGATGTCGGAGCGCACCCGCACCACCTCGTCCGCCTGCAGGATCAGGTCGGGGATGGCGCCGCGCCCCTGCGACACCGGCTGGTGCAGCACGACGCGCGCGTGGGGCAGCGCCGCCTGCTTGCCCTCGGCGCCCGCCGCGAGCAGCACCGCGCCCACGGCGACGGCCTGCCCCACGACGGTCGTCGCGACCTGCGGACGGATGTAGCGCATCGTGTCGTAGACGGCGAGCATCGCGCTCGGGTCGCCACCTGAGCAGTTGACGTAGAGCTGGATGTCGCGGTCGGGGTTGTCGGCCTCGAGGTGCAGCAGCTGCGCCACGAGCACGTTGGCGACGCCCGCGTCGATCGGCGTGCCGAGGTAGACGACGCGCTCGGCGAGCAGGCGCGAGTAGACGTCCATGATCCGCTCGCCGCGCGGGTGCTGCGCGATGACGTTGGGGATCGTGTAGCTCGTCATGCCGCGCTCCCCACCGCGAAGCCGGTGCCGCGCACGCGGGGCGGGGGCGTGATCCGCGCGAAGTCGTCGACGATCTCGTCGATGAAGCCGTAGGCGAGCGCCTCCTCGGCCGAGTACCAGCGGTCGTGCAGGGAGTCCTCGAAGATGCGCTCCACCGGCTGGCCCGTGTCCTCGGCGATGAGGCCCAGCACGACGTCGCGCGTGTGGCGCAGGTCGGCGGCCTGCAGCTCGACGTCGACCGCGGTGCCGCCGATGCCGGCCGACCCCTGGTGCATGAGGATGCGCGCGTGCGGGAGTGCGCGGCGCTTGCCGCGCGCTCCGGACGACAACAGGAACTGCCCGGCGCTGCACGCGAGCCCGAACGCCAGGGTCGACACGTCGCACGGCACGAGGCGCATGACGTCGCGGATGGCGAGCATCGACGGCACGGAGCCGCCGGGCGAGTGGATCCACAACGCGATGTCGGACACCGGGTCGGCGGCCGCGAGCGCCACGAGCTGGGTCGCGAGCAGCGCACCGTTGTCGTCGTCGAGCGGGCCGTCGAGCACGAGCACGCGCTGCTCGAACAACTCGCGCCGAACCGTCTCGGTAAAGCGGAGGGGGCGTGGTTCGTCGGTCATGTCGCCAGCCTGCGCGGATGCGGGGCCGCGTGGGGCCGGATCCGCTCGGGGCGGATCCGCTGGGGGCGGAGGGGTGGTCGCGTGGGGTACGTTGCGAACATGCCCGAGGGCGACACCGTCTACCGCACCGCGCGTCAGCAGCACGACGCGCTCGCGGGGCGTGTGCTCACCGGCACCGACTTCCGGGTGCCGCGGTTCGCGACCGTCGACCTGACGGGCGAGACCGTGCGCGAGGTCGTCTCGCGCGGCAAGCACCTGCTGCACCGCATCGGCGAGTGGACGGTGCACTCCCACCTCAAGATGGAGGGCGCCTGGCGCGTGTTCCGCGGCGGCGAGCGCTGGACGCGCCCCACCCACCAGGTGCGCGCGGTGCTGACCGCGGACGCCACCCAGTGCGTGGGGTTCGAGCTCGGCATCCTCGAGGTGCTGCCGACCTCCGAGGAGGAGCGCGTCGTGGGCCACCTCGGGCCCGACCTGCTCGGCCCCGACTGGGATGCGGCGGAGGCGGTGCGTCGGCTCACGGTCGACCCCGAGGTGCCCGTCTTCACGGCGCTCCTCGACCAGCGCAACCTCGCGGGCATCGGCAACGTCTACGCGAACGAGCTGTGCTTCGTGCGCGGGATGCTGCCCACCCGTCCGATGGGCGAGGTCGACGACGTGCCCGCGCTCGTGTCGCTCGCGCACCGCATGCTCATGGCGAACCGCGGCCGCTGGACCCGCACGACGACGGGCGACCTGCGTCCCGGTCGCCGCAGCTGGGTCTACGGGCGGTCGGGGCAGCCGTGCCTGCGCTGCGGGACGCGTCTCGAGGGCGGCGAGCTGGGCCGCGTGGAGGGGCAGGAGCGCGTCGTCAGCTGGTGCCCCGTCTGCCAGCGCTGAGCGGCATCCGCCCGCGGCTCGCGTGCCGCGCTACTCCTCGTCGGCGTGCGGACGGCGCGACCAGTAGACGGCGCACAGCAGCAGCACCGCCGCGACGATGAGCACACCCACCCCCGTGAAGATGCTCCCGCCCCACATGCCCCACTGCATGATCCAGTAGTCGAGTTGGGTCTGGAAGCCCGTCTCGCTCTGCACGAGCCGCAGGGCCTCCTGCAGGAGCCACACGCCGGACGCGAACGCGCCGATGCCGAGCAGGGCCACGGCGATCGCGAAGGGGTTGCCCCACGGCGGACGCATCGTCGGGGCCGCGACGTGCACGACCGCGGGCTCGGATGCGGCGGCGGTGTCGGCGTCGCGCGCCTCGGGAACGGCGGGCGGGAGGCCGATGCGCTCCCCCGGGTCGGGGGAGGCCGCTGCCGCGACGCCCCGGGGCTCGGGTTCGTGGCGGCGGAGGGCGCTCGAGACGCGGGGGGCGCTCGAGACGCGGTTCGCCGCATCCGCTCGACTGCCCGTCGCGACCGGGCCGCTGTAGCCGCGCTGGAAGGCCGGATCGTAGCGGGGGTCGATCGACGGCTGCTCTGCCATGCGTCGAGCATAGGGGGCGGCCTCTGCGCCGAACAGGCTCGGGCGGGACTCGGGTGGGGCGTCGCGGCGGTTCGGGGTCAGAGGCCGAGGTCGACCTGGAGGGCGTGGAGCGAGGCGTCGACGGTCTGCGTCACGACCGACTCGGGGTCGCCGTCGAACGCGAACTCGGTGATGCGGGTCGAGTCGCGGGTGACGACCGCGAGGTAGACGGTGCCGGGCGGGTGGCCCTCCTCCTCGTCGGGGCCGCCGACGCCCGTCACGGCGAGGGCGACATCCGCGTCGAGCAGCTCGAGCACGCCCTGCGCCATCTGGCGAGCGGTGGGCGCGTTGACCACGGGACCCATGGGCACGCCGAGCACGCGGTTCTTCGTCTCGACCGTGTAGGCGACGACGCCGCCCGCGAACCAGGTGCCCGCATCAGGGGCCGCGGCGAGCGCCTGGCTGAGGGCGCCGCCGGTGAGCGACTCGGCGACCGCGATGCGCAGGTCGCGGGCGAGTGCGGTGCGGGCGATGAGCTCTCCGACGTCGGTCATACCCCCATCCTGCCGGTGCCGGAGCGCGGGTCCGAGCCCCTTGACGCCGTGGCGGAAGCGGGGTCGCGGGGCGGGCAGAATGGGGCGGTGAGCGCGGGAACGGATGCGGGACGCCGCCGCACCGTCGTCGGCGCGGCCACGCAGGTGGGCACCGAGGTGTCGATCAATCTCGGCTCGGCGCTCGCGGGCGTCGCCATCCCGTTCGTCGGGTCGCCGATCGTCGTCGCCGCGCGGCAGCTCGTGATGATCGCCGTGCTGCTGCCGTTCTACCGACCCCGCCGCTCGCTGCTGACGTGGCGGCGGCTGTGGCCCGCGGTCGCGCTCGGGGTGGCGCTCGCGGTCATGAACCTCACGTTCTACGAGTCGGTGCACCTGCTCGGTCTCGGCATCGCCGCGACGATCGAGTTCCTCGGTCCGCTGCTGCTCGCCCTCGCCACCTCGCGCCGCCTGCTCGATGTCATCTGCGTGTTCGTCGCGGGCGCGGGCGTCGTACTGCTCACGGGCCTCGAGGGCGAGGTGGATGCGTGGGGCGTCGTGCTCGCGCTGCTCGCGGCGGCGGCGTGGGCGGCCTACATCCTGCTCACGCGGCGCGTCGCGCTCGGCCTCCCGGGGCTCGAGGGGCTCACCGTCGCGGGGATCGTGAGCCTCGCGCTCATCCTGCCGGTCGCCGCGTTCACGCTGCCCGGCGCCGAGTTCTCGTGGCCGGTCGTCGGCCTGCTCGTCGGCATCGGCATCCTGTCGTCGGCGCTGCCCTACGCGCTCGACACCTTCATCCTGCGCCGCATCACGGCGCGGCTCTACGCGATCATCACGTCGTTCGGGCCCGTCGTCGCGGCCGTGTTCGGCTGGATCGTGCTGCACGAGCGCCTCGGCTGGGTGCAGCTGCTCGCGATCGTGCTCGTGTGCGCCGCCGCGGGCACGGCGATCGCGACCCAGCGACCGGCGCCGGCATCCGAGCTCGAGCAGACCGCCGAGGGGCTCACCTAGGAGCGCGCGGGCGAGCTGCGCGTCAACGCAGTCGCGCGGCGACCTCGGCGCAGCCCGCGAGGAACGCGGTGAGGTCGGTCTCGTCGTCGAGCGGCTGCAGCAGCACCGTCTCGGCGCCCGCGTCGACCCACTCGCGCACGCGGGCGGCGACCTCGTCGACCGTGCCCGCGGCGCCCGCGCCGCGCTCGCCCGTGTAACCCCACTGCTCGAGCTCGGCCCGGAGGCGCGCATCCGCCCCCTCGCCGAAGGCGGTCATGACGAAGACGGCGGCCGGCTGCTCGCCCTCGCGCCCCGCGGCGCGGCGGCCCGCGGCGGCGAGTCCGCGACCCGCGGCGAGCATCTCGGGCGAGGTGCCGGAGGTGAAGATCGTGCCGTCGGCGACCTCGCCGGTGACCCCGAGCGTCTTCGGCCCCTCGCCCGCGGCCCACACCGCGACGGGTGCGGCGGGCGGCCAGTCGAGCTGCACGCCGTCGAGCGTCACGTAGCGCCCGGAGGCGTCCACGCGCTCGCCCGCGAGCAGGCGGCGCAGCGCCGGCACGTACTCGCGCATGAGCGTGAGAGGCGACGCGGGGCGGGCGCCGACCTGCGCCATCCAGTCCTGCACGCCGTGGCCGACGCCGAGGCGCAGCCGCCCGGGGAAGAGACGGTCGATCGTGGCGACCTCCATCGCGAGGAGCGCGACGTTGCGGAACGGCATCGGCAACACGCCGATGCCCACCCGGAGGCACTCGGTCGCGGCGAGGGCGGCCACCGCGGCGGCGAGGCCCGACTCGCGGAAGCAGTCCTCGAAAAGCAGCACCTCATCCAGTCCCAGGCGTTCTGCCTCGATCACGAACTCGCGCAGCTGCTCGGGCGGCCGCGTGGGGGTGAAGATGACGCCGATGTCGCTCATGCGCCCATGCTGGCAGGCGGGTGCGACGTCGCGCAGCCTCAGGACGCCGCGGCGGCCTCGGTCTCCCGCGCGAGCATCCGCGTCGCGTTGCGCGCGACCCACTCGACCAGCGGCAGCATCCGTCCGACGAGCTCGCGGCCGGATGCCGTGAGCGAGTACTCGACGTGCGGCGGGATCGTGGGTCGCGCGTCGCGCAGCACGAGCCCGTCGGCCTCGAGGATGCGCAGGGTCTGGGCGAGCATCTTCTCGCTGATGCCGTCGACGGCGCGGCGCAGCTCGCCCCAGCGGTGGGTGCCGTCGCTCAGCGCGAGGAGCACGAGCACGCCCCACTTGCTCGTGACGTGGTCGAGCACGACGCGCGTGGGGCAGCCGTCGGTGAGGAGCTTGTCGCTGAACCCGGGCAGGGCCCGCAGCTCGCGAAGGCTTACCGTCATGCCAGTACCTTACCGGAAAGTAGGTACTCTCTCTCGGGAAGTACTCTGGGTGGCGCGTAGTTGCACCCCGCGAAGACGTCTACGAAAGGACACCTCGCATGACCCTCCTCGTCACCGCCGCCTCCGGGAACCTCGGCCGCCTCACCGTCGAGGCGCTGCTCGCGCGCGGCGTGCCCGCCTCCGACATCCGCGCCGGCGCCCGCGACACCGCGAAGATCGCCGACCTCGCCGCGAAGGGCGTGCAGGCCGTGCGCCTCGACTACGACGACCCCGCCACGATCGCGGAGGCCGTGGCCGGCGTCGAGCGGATGCTGCTGGTGTCGGGCAGCGAGATCGGCAAGCGCGTGCCGCAGCACACGAACGTCATCGAGGCGGCCGCCGCCGCGGGCGTGCAGCAGCTCGCCTACACGAGCGCGCCGCAGGCCGACACCTCGGCGCTCATCGTGAACCCCGAGCACAAGGCGACCGAGGCGGCACTCGCAGCCTCCGGCGTCCCGTTCACGGTGCTGCGCAACAACTGGTACACCGAGAACTACGTGCAGACCCTGCGCCAGGCGGAGGCGACGGGCGTCGTCGCCTCAAGCACGGGCGAGGGCCGCGTCGCGAGCGCGTCGCGGGCCGACTTCGCGGATGCCGCGGCGGTCGTGCTCACGACGGACGGTCACCTCGGCAAGGTCTACGAGCTCGGCGGCGACGTGGCCTGGGACTTCTCCGAGCTCGCCGCGGCGATCGGCGAGGTGCTCGGCCGCGAGATCGCGTACGTCGCGTGGACGCCCGAGGAGCAGCGCGAGGCGCTCACCGCGGCGGGCCTCGACGAGGGCAGGATCGGCTTCGTCGTCACGATGGACGGCAACATCCGCGACGGGCTGCTCGGCGAGGTGACGCACGAGCTGTCGGGCCTCATCGGCCGCCCGACGACGCCCCTCGCGGAGGGGCTGCGCGCGGCGGTCTGACGCCGACCCGGCTACCGTCGAGGGGTGACCGACCTCGACGCGATGCTCGACGCGCTGCGCCGCGACCCCGACGTCGGCACCGTCGACCAGCGCGCGTGGGACGCCGCCGACCGCTACCTGCTCGACTACGCCGCATCCGAGTTCCCGGATGCCGTGGCCGGCGAGGTCGCGGTCGTCGACGACACCCATGGCGCGCTCGCGCTCGGGGCCCTGGCGCTCGGCGCCCGCGACGTGCGCGTGCACCAGGACTCGCTTGTCGCCCGCCACGCCCTCGCAGGGAACGCCGAACGCGCGGGGCTCGCGGAGCCCGCGCAGCATCCGCTCGCCTCGCTCGTGACGCCCGCGACGTCGCTCGTGCTCGTGCGGCTGCCCCGCTCGCTCGACCGCCTCGACGCGATCGCGCGCTCGATCGCCCACGTCGCGGGCCCGGATGTCGTGGTGCTCGCCACGGGACGCCTCAAGCACATGACGCCGACGCAGAACGAGGTGCTCGCGCGCGCGTTCGGCCGCGTCGACGTGACGCACGCGCGGGCGAAGTCGCGCATCCTCGTGGCCCGAGAGCCCCGCGCAGACGTCACCCCGCCGACGCCGTCCGTGGCGCGGCTGGAGCTACGCCCCGGCGGCGGGGGAAACGGCTCCCGCCGCGAGGGCGCTTCCCCCGCCGAGCATCCGGCGATCGAGGTCGTCGCCGTGCCCGGGGTGTTCGCGGGCGCGAGCCTCGACATCGGCACGCGTGCGCTGCTCGACACCTTCGACGCGCTGCCGCCGTTCGAGCGCGCGATCGACCTCGCGTGCGGCACGGGCATCGTTGCGGTCGAGCTCGCCCGCCGGAATCCGGACTCCCGCATCCTCGCGACCGACGTCTCGGAGATCGCGGTCGAGTCCGCCCGCCTGACGGCCGCGGCGAACGGCGTGCGCATCAATGCGCGTCAGGACGACGGCCTGTCGGGCGAGCCCGACGCATCCGCCGACCTCGTGGTGCTCAACCCGCCGTTCCACGCGGGCGCGGCCGTCACGACCGAGATCGCGCACCGCCTCTTCGCGGACGCCGCGCGCGTGCTGCGCCCGGGCGGCGAGCTGCGCGTCGTGTGGAACTCGCACCTCGCGTACCGACCCGTGCTCGAGCGCGTCGTCGGCCCGACCCGGCAGCTGAGCCGCACGCCGAAGTTCACGGTGACCGCGTCGCGGAGCCGCTGACGGGCCTCGCCGGGGCCGGTCGGGAGTGCGACTCCGACCGCGGTCTCGACCACCCCCGAAGTCCGTTAGACTCGTCGGCGGTACCGTGTCCGAGCGGCCGAAGGAGCATGTCTCGAAAACATGTGAAGGTTCACGCCTTCCGTGGGTTCAAATCCCACCGGTACCGCCAGTCGAAAGCCCCCGGCTCAGCCCGGGGGCTTTCGCTATGGGAACAATCAGGCACCGTCCACGTGAGCAAGCAACTCCTGAAGGGCGGCGGTCGCGTCCTCGCGCAGTTCCTCCCTCACTCGTGTTCCGTCTCTCTCGAGCAGTCCAATAACCTCGTCCCGCGGCTTCACCGCCTTCTTGAAACGGATGTCGGGCGCAGGGATGCGACGCACCTTGACTTCAGGGCCCATTCCTGCGAGTTCGTCGGCAGCCTTCTGCGTCTCCGGGCGGCCGTCATCATCGAGGAGAACTCCCACCCGGCGATAGCCGAGTTCGAGGAACAGCTTCGCAAGCGTGGGAGTGTTTGTCGCTCCGCCGGAACCCCATCCGAAGATGTTCTCCGTCTCCGGAAGCCCCAGATCCGCAAGCACGCGGGGAAGGTAGATCGCGTCATCCTGTCCTTCCACCAGAAGGATGCCATCCTCGCGGAAGAACACTTCGCGGGCCACGACGCCCACCGTGTGCGGGTTAGTGAGATTGCGATGGTCGGCTAGCGAGGCAATCCTCCTCAGGGTGTCCGACGCCGCCTGCGCCAGCACCGAGCGACCAGCGTCCTTGTACACCCGCGCGACGCTAGCGCCGCCCGCAATGTCCTCCCAATCGATCATCAGAGGCGAGTGAGTCGCGATTACGATTTGCCGATCAGCTGAAAAGCGCGACAGGACCTTCCGAAGTCGGCGTACCAGCAACGGGTGCAACGAAAGCTCGGGCTCGTCGATCGCGATGAGGGCTCCCGGCTCCGAGTCATAGAGCGCGTCCACGATGAACAAGAGGCTGACAAGCCCATCGCCGAGGCCTTCGCTGGTATGAGTGGCACCAGCCTGATCACGAACCTTTACGTACTGCTGCTGGGGCGTCACCTCATCAAAAGTCCAATCCAGCGGCTGGCCGACGATCTCCGTCAGAAGCGAATCGAATACCTCGCGTCGAGCATTGTCGCGGTCGACTGCGCGCAGGCGACCCACGAACGCATCGCGGACCTGCGTGCGTGAGTACTCCTGATCCATGAGCCCCCAATCGCGATCGCTCGAGCCGAAGCCGCCGAAGTACTGACTGAAGCTGCGCCGCGCCGGGGTTACATGAATATCGAACTTCCGCGCCCCCTCACTTGGAACCCACGCGGCAGAGGCCTGGCTGCCGCCTGGGCGAAGGGAACGCACCTCAAGCTTCTGACCGTCCGATCGGACGAGTTCGATCGAAACGGAGTCACGCTGCGCGTTTCGGCGTGGCTCCGGAAAATCGATCTCCGTTTGGGCGCGGGCGCGGGCGATGATCTGAATCGCCTCGATGAAGCTCGACTTGCCGCTGTTATTCGACCCCACGACGAGCGTGAGGCCCGAGCCAGCTTCTCCGTTCGGCACGGCGAAGTTGAGGGTGGCCTCTCCAGCGAACCCTCGGTACCCCGCCACCGTCAAACGCCCGAACGGAGGCACCGCATCAGCCGACGCCAACGCGGGCACCCGAGGCAAGTGCTCAATGCGCGCTGTCTGTGTGGAGAGGAGCATCTCCAGCGCCCGGGAGCCGGACACCACCCGGTGCATGAACCCGCCGTCGGCGCTCACCGCGATCTCCGCACCCTCGGCCAGCACGTCCTCCGTGGAGTCGCTGGTCCAGACGACGAACACTACGACGTGCTGATTGGGCGCAATCGGCGCGACGTAGTCGGCTTTGACCGACGAGTGATCGACTTTGCTGGATACATAGAGGACGACGCTGAGGTCGCGATCCCGATCATCGAAGTCGAAGCCGTCACCGGCGCGGGCGATGCTCTCGTCGAGTATGCCCAGCCGCAGCGAAACATTCCGTGCGACCTGACCCGAATGCTTGAAGTCCAGCTGGATGAAGCCATCTCCAGGGTTAGCTGATATCGAGAACTTCGCGATCTCCAACAGATGGCCTCCTTTTCTCGCACGGTTGGACGAACCCCAGGGCGCCCAGCCGTGACAAAGCATCATCTTCACCTCCGGGCGCAACTGCGAGGCCCAATTGTGGGGCGAACCCAGCTACCCCGCCGCCCCCGTGCGGATGCGCACCTCGCGCTCCATCCGCTTCTCGTGCCGTGCCCACCCCTTGAGCGCCTCGGCCTCGCGGTTCTTGGGCGGCGCGGTCGTGATCAGCCGGTCGAGCATGCGGCGCGTGGCTGCGGCGATACGCCGCGTGGCCGACGGCGTCACCCGCTCAGCGGTCGGTGCACGCGACGCACACGGTGCGGGCCGGCCGCCGCTCGAGCTGCCCCCACGGGATCGGCCGCCCGCACACGGCGCACACGCCGTAGGACCCGGACACGACACGCGCCTCCGCCGCGTCGAGCTCGGCGAGCTCCGTCCGGTGCTCGGCGCGGGAACCCTCCGCCTGCTGCCACTCGAAGGTGAGCGCGAAGCCTTCGGGGTCGTGCTCCTCGTCGATCCAGTCGCCGCGCGCCGACCGCACGAGCTCGAGGCGCTGCGGCGGCACGCCCTCCAAGACCCGCTCGCCCGCCCCGATCACGCACGGCGTGACGTGCAGCCGCAGCACGTCGAGCAGGCCCGCGGTGAGGAACTGGTTGACGGTGCTCGGGCCGCCCGCGACGGAGATGTCGCGGTCACCCGCCGACGCCCGCGCCCGTTCGAGCGCGGCCTCGACGCCGTCGGTCACGAACTGGAAGGTCGTGCCGCCCTCCATCTCGATCGGGTCGTGCTGAGCGACCGCGCGAGCCACGTGACGGGCGTGGTGCTGCCCGTCGAGGGCGGGTTCACCGCCTGACCCCGGCACCTCCCCGCCCCGCCCGCGCCTGCGCCGCCCGGTCGCGGCCGCGAGGATGAGGGGGTGGAAACGGACGGCGAGCGGGCGATCGAGGCGCTGCGGGACGCCGTGCTCGCCGACCCCGAGAACGCGGCGTTCCAGGAGCTCGGGTACGTGCCCGTGTTCAGGGCGCATCCGGATGCCCGCATCCTCGTGGTGGGGCAGGCGCCGGGGCGCCGGGCCCAGGCGAGCGAGGTCCCCTTCGACGACGCGAGCGGGGCGCGGCTGCGGGACTGGCTCGGGTTCGACGAGGCGACGTTCCGCGACCCGGCGAGAGTCGCGATCGTGCCGATGGACTTCTTCTACCCCGGACGCGGGGCGGGCGGCGACCTTCCGCCGCGGCGCGGGTTCGCCGCCCGGTGGCATCCGCCGCTGCTCGCGCTCATGCCGCGCATCCGCCTGACCCTCCTGATCGGCGCCTACGCGCAAGCGCACTACCTGGGGCCTCGGCGCCGAGACAGCCTTACGGAGACCGTGCGCGCCTATCACGACCACCTGCCCGAGCTCATGCCGCTCGTCCACCCCTCACCCCTCAACTTCCGCTGGCACGCGCGGAACCCGTGGTTCGAGACGGAGGTGGTGCCGGAACTTCGCGAACTCGTTCGCGGCGACGACGAGCATCGACCCGAGGAGCAACAGCGCCTAGCTGCGGACTAGGACGTCGGCCTCGATTCCAGACCGGTCAAGAAACGATGCTCCCCCGGTACTCGAGGGCGGCAGGTTCGACCGTGAACTCGAGGACCTCGACGTTGTGCTCCCGGAGCACCTCCAGCACCTCGGAGGGTGTCGCACGGAAGTACTCCTTTCGCAGGTTCACCTTGTTGAGGCGCCGGTCCGCGAAGTGCTGGTGGAGCATCGTCTCGATTCCGACCGCGTCGTCGGCGAAGAAGAGGGCGTGCACGTCGAACCGGAAGGGAACGGAGGCGTCCCCGAGCTCGTTCACACGGTCCATGGGATCCAGGCGTCGCGTCATACCGATCTTCACGACGTCCGGACCGAAGGCGCCGATGTTGCTGATCACGTACACGTACCCGGCGCGGATGTTGGCCGCGCGGTAATCGACATCCGCGATGGCCTTCTCGACGTCGGCGAGTTGGGCGCGAAGCCGCTCCGCACCGTCCGTGTCGCCCTTCTCGATCAGAGCGGCGAGCACGTTCTCGTAGTGCTTCTTCTCCTTGTCGAGTCGCTCCTTCTCGCGTGCGAGTTCCTGCTCGGCGAGACGTTGCTGCCGCAGCTCCTCACGGCGCTCTCGCTCGCGCTCCTTCTCGACCTGGAGCGCTTGCAGGTGACGGCTGGCGAGCTCGAGCTCACGGAGCCGGAGCCCGTGGTAGTAACTCGAGATCTGCAGGTCGATCATCTTGCCCAGGCGGGCCACCTGCTCCACCGCCGTACCGAGCCGCTTCTGCGCCGTCGCGAGGTTGCCGGCTCTCACCGACTTGATGCAGTTCTCGGCTTCCGCGTTGTAGGAGCGCAGCATCAGCTTGGACATGTCACGGACGAACTTCGCGCCTTCGCGCCTGCTGTTGTTGAACGTGAAGTTGGTGGTCGCCACCGTGGCGTGACCTTCTCGCACAGCCTCCTTGATCTGCGCCCGGAGTGCTGCGAGTTCGGTGGCCAGAGCCACCGACGACTCCGCAGGGTTCTCGTAGTCGTAGAGCGCGAATTCCTGCAGGTTGACCGTAGAGCGCAGGTCGATCACCTGCGTCTGGATCGTGAAAAGCTCCTGTCGCGCTTGCGTCACAGACGCCTGTACGGCGGCGAGCTCGGTCTGAGCCGCACGCACCTGGGCCTGCGCTTCCTCGCGTGCTGCGTCGAGTTCGGCGATCGGCTTGAGTCCATGCGTGTCGATCAGAGCCTGGAGTCGCGCGTTCTCCTGCAGCGCACTGGCTGCGACCTTTCGCGCGCCGAAGATCGGGATCTTCGGTTCCGACGGCGACGTTGCGGGCTGCGCGACCCCACCTTGCGCGACCCCTCCTTGCGCGACCCCGGCGGGTGTGGCCGGCATGGGGTCGACGGATTGAGTTCCGGCGGAGAAGACGTGCTCTGTCCACACCGAACCGTTCCAGTACCGCTTCTCGAATCGGCCGGTGGGGTCGGGATGCCAGTCAGCAGCTGCACTCATACTTGTTCGGGCTCCTTGATCGCTGGTGATCTTAGGGGAGCGGTCCGACACAAGGAGCGTGACGGAACGGCCCACAGCGCGCCCGAGCACGGGGCGGTGCGAGGCGGATCTCGGCGGCCGTGCGACGAGCCGCCCGGGTCAGACGCCCCTACGTGCTCTCGCGAAGCACGACGCGGTGGGGCACGAATCCCTCGGGCACCGGCTCGCCGATCACCGCGGCGACGGCACGACGTGCGAGCTCGACCTTGTCGGGCGCGACGGTCGTGAGACGGGGGTTGGCGCGCAGACCCTCGGGGATGCCGTCGGAGCCCGCGACCGCGACGTCCGTCGGAATGCGCAGCCCCGCGTCGTGGAGGGCGCGCATCACGCCGATCGCGACCTCGTCGGTGACGCAGGAGACGGCGTCGAGCTCGCCCGCGGCGACGCGGTGGGCGGCCTCCCGGCCGACGCGGTACCCCTCCTCCCACGTGTAGTCGGCCGTGAGCAGGTCAGCGACGGGCTCGAGCCCTTCAGCTGCACGGCCGGCGTACGTGCCCTCGCGCCGCAGCGCGTCGAAGCGGGGTGCGACCTCCGCGGGCATGCCGACGTAGGCCACGCGTCGACGGCCGGACTGCGCGAGGTGGCGGACGAGCTCGAGCGAGCCGCGCACGTTGTCGATCACGATCGACTCGCCGACGCCCGGGATGTCGTGGCCGATGAAGTGCTCGCCGATGAGGGTCACCGGGGTGCGCGCGGCGATCTGCTCGACATCGGCGGCCGTGAGGCCGAGGGGGCTCAGGATCATCCCCTCCGGCTGCAGGGCGAGGATGCGCTCGATCTCGACCGACTCGCGATCGCGCGAGCCGAGCGTCTGACCGATGAGGAGCCCGAGCCCCCGCGACGCCGCCTCCTCGATGAGGAGCGCGCCGAGCTCGCCGAAGTAGCCCACGCCGATCTGCGGCACCGAGAGCGCGATGACGCCGGAACGACCCGTGCGCAGCTGCTGCGCCGCGCGGTTGGGCACGTAGCCGAGCTCGTCGATCGCGCGCAGCACGCGCTCGCGCGCCTCGGGGCTCACGTGGGGGAAGCCGGTCACGACGTGCGAGACCGTGCGTCGCCCCACGCCCGCGCGGTCGGCGACGTCCTGCTGGGTGACCACGCGCGTGCCTCTCGCTCGGGGGGTGCCGCCCGACGCGTCGAGCGGCTAGAGTAGCGGATGTTTTCCACGTGGAAATCCGCTGGAGACACGCTACGCCACGATCAGGATTTCCGACGACGATGTCTTCCCAGGCCCCCACATCCGCGAACGCCGCCCGAGTACCCGACAAGCGCGGCGGTGATGCCGGAGCCGCCACCAGACGCGAGCGCCCCGGCGCCCGCGTCTGGTGGACGGTCATCGTCGTGGGCCTCGTCGGCCAGCTCGCGTGGACCGTCGAGAACATGTACCTCAACGTGTTCGTCTACGACGTCATCACGCCCGACCCGAACGCGATCGCCACGATGGTCGCGCTCAGCGCGATCGCCGCGACGGTCACGACGATCGTCGTCGGCGCATGGTCCGACCGCCTCGGCCGCCGCCGCGCGTTCATCGCCTTCGGCTACCTCGCGTGGGGCGTCTGCACCGCCGCGTTCGGCCTGCTGGCGCCGGCGGAGGGCGTCGTCGCCGCGCCGCTCGTGCTCGCCGCGGTCGTCACCGTCATCGCGCTCGACTGCGTCATGAGCGTCTTCGGATCGACGGCGAACGACGCGGCCTTCAGCGCCTGGGTCACGGATGCCACGACGCCGGGCACGCGCGGCCGCGTCGACGGGGTCGTCGCGATCATGCCGCTCCTGGCGATGCTCGTCGTATTCGGCGCGCTCGACGGCCTCACCCGCGCGGGGGAATGGCGCCTGTTCTTCGCGATCGTCGGCGCCGTCACGAGCGTCACGGGCGTCGTGGCCTGGTTCCTCGTGCGCGACGTGCCGCGCCCCGCCGCATCCGCCGGTCCCACCACCACCGGCGGCTCCACCCTCGCGCGCATCGTGCGCGGCTTCCGCCCGTCGACCATCCGCGCGAACCCCGGTCTCTACCTCTCGCTCACGCTGTGGCTCGTCGTCGGCACCGCGAGCCAGGTGTTCCTGCCGTACGTGATCATCTACCTGCAGCGCTGGCTGCAGATCGAGTCGTACGCGATCGTGCTCGGCGTCTCGCTGCTCACGGCCTCCGTCATCAGCGTCCTCGGCGGCCGCCTCATGGACCGCGTCGGGAAGCGCCGGATGCTGCTGCCCGCCACGGCGCTCTTCGCCGCCGGCCTCGTGGGCATGTTCTTCGCCCGCGACTTGGTGTCGGTCATCGTCGCGGCGTCCGTCGCACTCGGCGGCATGATGCTCGGGATCGCCTCGATCTCGGCGACCGTGCGCGACCAGTCGCCCGCCGACGAGGCAGGGCTCGTGCAGGGCCTGCGCATGGTCATGGCCATCATGGTGCCGATGATCGTCGGCCCCTTCATCGGCGCATGGGTGATCTCGGGCGCCGGCCAGACCTACACCGACCTCGGCGTCGTCAAGCCCGTTCCGGGCCCCGAGATCTTCCTCGGCGCGGCCGCCGTGCTCGTGCTCGTGCCGGTCGTCGCGTTCGTGCGCTCCCGCGTGGAGCGCCGCACCCGATGACGGCCCGGACCGCAGCGGACGCCGTCCCGCTGCCCGAGTACCCGCGCCCGCAGCTGCGGCGCGAGGGCTTCACGATCCTCAACGGCACGTGGGACCACGCATTCACGGCGGCGGGCGCCCCGCAGCCCGACACGTGGGACGGACCCATCGTCGTGCCCTTCTCGCCCGAGACGGAGCTCTCGGGCGTCGGTCGCCAGCTGCAGCCCGACGAGACCCTCTGGTACCGCCGCACCTTCACCGCGAGCGCCCGCGCGGGCGAGCGCGTCATCCTGCACTTCGGCGCCGTCGACCAGAGCTGCCGCGTGCGGGTGAACGGCGTCGAGGTGGTGACCCACGTCGGGGGTTACCTGCCGTTCTCCGCCGATGTCACCGACGCCCTCACCGCGAACCCCGACGGCCCCGACGCGCCCCACGAGCTCGTCGTCGAGGTGCGCGACGTGAGCGACACCTCGTACCACTCGCGCGGCAAGCAGAGGCTGCGCCGCGGGGGCATCTGGTACACCGCGCAATCGGGCATCTGGCAGACCGTGTGGCTCGAGACCGTGCCGACCGTGCACGTCGCGGGGCTCCGGATGCGCACCCCCGGCGTCTGCGACGGGCTCGCCGAGGCGACGCTCGAGCTGCGCGTGGCCGCATCCGACGACCGAGCCCACCCCGTCACGGCGACCGTGCTCGCCGAGGGCCAGGTCGTCGTCCGAGCCGACGGCGTCTCGGGCGACGACCTGCTGATCCGCATCCCCGAGCCGCGCACCTGGGCGCCCGAGCATCCGTTCCTCTACGACCTCGAGATCGTGCTCGGCGACGACCGCGTCGCGAGCTACGTCGGCCTGCGCTCGGTCGAGGTGGCGCCGGATGCGCGAGGCGTGCCGCGCCTGCACCTCAACGGCGAGCCGTACCCGCACATCGGCGTGCTCGACCAGGGCTACTGGCCAGGCGGGCTCTACACGGCACCCGACGACGCGGCCCTCGTGCGCGACATCGAGGCCATGAAGGACCTCGGCTTCACGATGCTGCGCAAGCACATCAAGATCGAGCCGCTGCGCTGGTACTTCCACTGCGACCGGCTCGGCATGCTCGTGTGGCAGGACATGGTGAACGGCGGGCGCAGCTACAAGCCCGCGACCATCACGCTGCCGGTGCTTCACCCGCGCATCCGCATCTCCGACCGGCGCCACGCCGCCTTCGGGCGACAGGACGCGGAGGGGCGCGCCGAGTTCCTGCGCGAGCTCGACGCGACCGTCGAGCTGCTGCGCAACAGCCCCGCGGTCGTCACGTGGGTGCCGTTCAACGAGGGCTGGGGGCAGTTCGACGCCGCCGACGTTGCGGAGCGCGTGCGCGCGCTCGACCCGGATCGCATCGTCGACCACGCGAGCGGATGGCACGACCAGGGCGCGGGCGACTTGCGCAGTCTGCACGTGTACTTCCAGCCCATCCGCCCCGCCCGCTGGTGGGGGCGCGACGGGCGCGCGCTCGTGGTGTCGGAGTACGGGGGCTACAACCTGCGGCTGCCCGGCCACGACTACCCCGAGCGGGAGTTCGGCTACCGTCGGGCGAAGGACGCGGCCGAGCTCACCGCGCAGTACGAGCGCCTGCACCGCCGCCAGGTCATCCCGGCGCTCGAGCGGGGACTCTCGGCCACCGTCTACACCCAGCTGTCCGACGTCGAGGACGAGTCGAACGGCATCCTCACGGCCGACCGCACCGAGGTGAAGCTCGACGCGGACACCGTGCGCGCCATCAACCACGACATCCGCCGCCGTTTCGCGGCCGTCACCACTGGAGCACCCGAATGACCGAACGCGAGATCATCGCCCCCGTCGCCCTCTGCCTCCCCGACGGCAGCCTCAACCCCGACGCCGTCGGCTGGAGCCGCCGGCCGCTGCACGACACCTCGGGCATCGGGCGCGGGCTGCGCGACAAGGGGCGCAACAAGCGCTGGGAGTACTGGGCGGTCGTCTCGCCGACGCACATCATCTCGGTGACGGTGTCGTCGCTCGACTACGCGGCGCTGCACGGCTTCTGGGTGCGCGACCGTCGCACGGGCGAGACGATCGACCGCGGCACGATCGGCGGCAACTGGACCGCGAGCCTCCCCGGCTCGCTCGGGGACGGGCCCGCCCGCGCCAAGGCGGGCAAGCTCGAGATCGACATCCGCGAGGACGAGGGCGGCACGCGGCTGCGGGCGCGCGCCGAGGGCGTCTCGGTCGACGTGCTCGCCCACGCGGATGCCGACCACCAGTCGATGGCGGTCGTCGTGCCCTGGTCGGCGCGCCGCTTCCAGTACACGGTGAAGGACGTCGGCCGCCGCGCGACCGGCACCATCACGGTCGGCGGCGAGACGACGGAGCTGACGGATGCGTGGGCCGTGCTCGATCACGGACGCGGCCGCTGGCACCACGATGTGCGCTGGAACTGGGCCGCCGCGGTCGGCCACACCGACGGACACCAGGTCGGCCTGCAGTTCGGCGCCCGCTGGACCGACGGCACCGGCATGACCGAGAACGCGCTCATCGTCGACGGCCACGTCACGAAGATCTCGGAGGACGTCGCCTGGGGCTACACCCTCGAGCACCCCATGGAGCCCTGGACCATCCGCGGCGCCGACGTCGACCTCACGGTGACCCCGGAGTACGACAAGGTGTCGCGCACGAACCTCGGCATCATCGGCACGCGCGGCGACCAGGTGTTCGGCCACTTCAACGGCTGGATCCGCGTGAACGGCGAGCGCATCGAGGTGCGCGACCTCTTCGGTTGGGCGGAGGACGTCGCCAACAAGTGGTGACGGGTCCGCGAGGGGTTACTTGGCGGCGAAGGCGGCCGTGAGCCGCCGCCCATCCGGGGTCTCGTAGGCGGCGCCGATCGAGCGCGCCTCCTCGGCGAGCTGCTCCGCGAAGGAGCGGGTCGCGGCGTCGCGCACGAGGCGTTTCGCACGCCCGTACGCGGATGCGGCTCCCGCGATCCACGAGCGCGCCACGGCCTCCGCGCGGGCACCGACCTCCGCATCCGGCACGACCTCCGCCGCGAGGCCCCACTCGACCGCCTCGGCCCCCGAGAGCAGCCGGTCGCTCAGCACGAGCTGCAGCGCGCGACGCTCGCCGACCGCGCGCGCGAGCTGCGCCGACACCGAGAAGTCGGGCGTGAGGCCGACGTTCGCGTAGCGGCTGCCCACCTTGGACCCCTCGCCGACGACCGCGTAGTCGCCAACGAGCATGATGCCGAGGCCGCCGCCGACGACCGCCCCGTGGGCGGCCACCGCGACGGGCAGCTCCGACTCGGTGAGGGCCCGGATGCCGCGGTTGATGACGCCCGCGAGCTCGGTGAGGGCGGGGCCCGAGCCGAGCTCGACCATGGCCCGCACGTCGCCGCCCGCGCAGAACGCGGGGCCCGCGCCCTCGAGCAGCACCGCCTGCACGTCGTCGCGCGCGACGACCTCTTCGGCGATGCGTGCCCACGCGTGGCCCGTCTCGCCGTCGAAGGCGTTGAGCCGCTCGGGGCGGTTGAGGGTGATGCGGGCGAGGCCCTGATCGACGGTGAGCAGGATGGGGTCGGTCATGGCGCGACGGTACCACCGCCGCGGTCAGTTGAGCGCGGGCGTGTCCTCCGGGATGACGCCGTCGACGTAGAGCGAGGTGCCGAGATCGCGCAGCGCACGCAGGGCGACGCGCTGGGTCAGGGGGCCGTAGGAGATGCGGGCCACGCCCATCCGCTCGTACTCGGATGCGGGCAGCGCGCCCGGCAGGCCGATGATCGAGAGCCTGCCCTCGAATGCCTCCACGAGCGGCTCGACCTGCTCGGGCGTGACCGCACCCGGCACGAAGACGAGCGCGGCACCCTCGGCGAGGAAGGCGCGGCCGCGCTCGATCGCCTCGGGTAGCTTCCGCTCGGGGTCGGCCTTGATGAACGCGTCGGTGCGCGCGTTGAGCTGGAAGGCGACGCCCTCGGCCTCGGCGGCGCGCTGGATCGCGCGCACGCGGGCGACGGCCTCGTCGAAGGGACGCATGCGGTCCTCGACGTTCGCGCCCACGATGCCGAAGCCGATCGCGCGGCGCACCGTCTCGCCCGGGTCGTCGTAGCCGTCGTCGAGGTCGGCGCTCACCGGCAGCTCGACCGCCTCGGCGATGATGCGCGCGCCGTCGAGGGCCACCTCGAGCGGCATGCCGCCGTCGCGGTAGCCGCGGCTCGCGGCGATCGAGTGCCCGGCGGTCGCGAGGGCGCGGGCCTCCGGCAGGTCGGCGACGACCTTCGCGCTCACGGCGTCCCAGACGTTCACCACCCGGAGGATCTCGGGCGCCTCATGGAGGGCCTTGAGGGCGAGTGCCTTGTCGTGGGTGGTCGTCATCCCCCGACGCTACGCCGAGCGCAGCACCTTCTGAAGTGCCTTGCCGCGCGCGAGCTCGTCGACGAGCTTGTCGAGGTAGCGGATCCTCTGCATGAGGGGGTCCTCGATCTCCTCCACCCGGATGCCGCAGACGACGCCCGTGATGAGGCTCGCGTCGGGGTTGAGGCGGGCGCCCTCGAAGAACTCGCGCAGGGTCGTGCCCGACGCGATGTGCCCCTGCACCTCGGCGCGGTCGTAGCCCGTGAGCCACTCGATCACGTCGTCGAGCTCCTCGACGGTGCGCCCCTTGCGCTCCACCTTCTCGACGTAGAGCGGGTAGACACGCGCGAAGCTCAAGCCGTAGATGCGGTGCTCCATGCGAGCAAGGGTACGCCCGGATGCGGCCGCGGCTCCGGAATAGATGGGGGCGGCCGGCAGCCCCCGCTGCTAGCCTCTGACCCGAGGGATACCCACGTCCCGGGCCCTCTCCGACCCCCCTGCCCGACTCCCCGCCGCTCAGCACCCCGTGCGGGCGGACCACCACCCGAGGAGACCGCCATGTCCCGACCCCTCGCCCGTGCCGCCGCGCTGCTCGCCGCCGGCGCGACCGTGCTCGCCCTGACCGCCTGTACCGAGGACGACGACCTGTACGTCGCCCAGGGCGGCGGCACGGCCTCCGCTCCCGCCGACGCCCCCGAGCCGGCCGCGGAGGATGAGCCCGCGGCCACGGCCATCGAAGGAGACCCGCTCGTCTTCCCCGACTTCCCCGGCCCGGAGCTCTACGGGTGCGAGACGGTCGTCGATGAGACGTACAACGAGACCGCGGCGAACGTGCAGTGGCGCTGGGAGTTCGAGTGCCGCAGCCCCGAGCCCTTCGAGAAGACCGTCGCGTCGATGAACGGCCACTCGGCCTTCGAGCACCCGGTCGACCGCCCCGCCGAGGAGCCGTCGTACCGCAGCGACAACCACCACTACATCGCGTCGATCAACGGCAACGTCTGGGATGTCGACCTCACCGCGAAGGGCCGCCCCGACAAGCTCAAGGTGACCTACATCGTCACCCGCGCGCCCGAGTGAGCCGACCGAGGTGCCCCGGATGCCCCGCCGTCCGAACCGCGTCGCCGCGCTGATCGCAGCCAGTGCGATGACCGCCGGGCTCGCCGCCTGCACCCCGGGCGACGAGCCCGTTGCGGAGCCCGCGCCCGCGGCATCCGCCCCGTCGGCCGAGACGGTCGACGCCGCGCCGCCGCCGCTCGTCGTCGAGCTCGACAGCGTGCCGATCCCGTTCCCCGAGTTCCCGGGCGCGCCGACCTGAGGGCGGAGGGGCCTCCGGGCGCGGTCGAGATCGTCTACCTCGTGACCCGCATCATCGGCCCCTACCCCTGAGTCGCGACTCGGCGCCGATCGGACGCGGACGCGCGGGCGGAGTCAGCGGCCGCGGCGCAGGACGTCGCCGAACGCGCCCGCGATGCGGTCGACGATCGCGGGACGCACGAGCGCCCATCCGCCCGCGATCGCGAGCAGCGCGAGCGCGAAGATGCCGAAGCCGACCCAGTCGGCTGCGTCGCGCGACGCCCACATCGCGTTGAGGTTGCGCAGCGCGTCCGTCGCGAGCACGAGCACGACGTGCACGAAGGTGAACGCGACGAAGAACACCATGACCGGCAGGTGCACCGCCTTCGCGACCGAGAAGGGATAGAGCGCGTTCAGGCGCTTCGCGTCGCGCGGCCAGAGGGCCGACAGCCGCGCTCCCGTCGCGATCGCGAGCGGCGCCGCGAGGAACACGACCGCGAAATACGACAGCTGCTGCAGGCTGTTGTAGGTGACCCAGGCGTTCTCGTGCGGCCACTCGAGCGACGCGTACTGCAGGCCGGCCGAGATCGCGTTCGGGAACACGTCCCAGCTCGTCGGCACGATGCGCACCCACTGCCCGGTCGCGAACAGCAGCACGATGTAGAGCACGCCGTTGACGATCCAGAGCGCATCGAGCGCGAGGTGCACCCACACGGTGAGGCTCATGCGTCGGCGTCGGTTGCGGCGCGAGGTCCAGAGGGCGGGCGGCTGCTTCTCAGCCCGCGACTGCAGGCCCGTGCGGACGATGAGCACGAGGAAGAACACGTTGAAGAAGTGCTGCCACCCGAGCCACCCGGGGATGCCGACGGGTGCCCACTCGGGCAGCTCGTACGACCCCGGGTAGCTCGCGAGGAACTCCTGCACGGGCTCGAGCGTGCGCAGCCAGCGCGCGACGAGCACGACGACCGCCGCGAGCGCCACGAGCGCGACCCCGGAGGCGATCCACCGCGACCAGCGGATGCGGCGCGCGGGGGCGGCATCCGGGTGCTGACTCACAGACACGAAACTATCCGATCGCGCATGGGCGACAGCAGTGCCGGAGGTCCCCGCTCGGCACGGCGGACGTCCGCGCCTGACGTATCGTGACCGGGTGCAGTGCGACTACTTCGACGCGGGGGTGTGCCGGTCGTGCACCCTCATGGGGGTCGACTACGACGCCCAGCTCGCGGGCAAGGTGGCGCACGCCGAGGCCCTCCTCGCCCCGTGGGCGGACGCCGAGTGGCTGCCCCCGATGCGTTCGCGCCCGGAGGCCTTCCGCAACAAGGCGAAGATGGTCGTCGGCGGGACGGTCGACGCGCCGACCCTCGGCATCCTCGACGCGGAGCGCCGCGGCGTCGACCTGCGCGGATGCGGTGTGCTCGCCGAGGGCCTGCGGGCCGCGTTCCCCGCGATCGCCGCGTTCATCACGCTCGCGCGGCTCGCACCGTACGACGTGCCGGCCCGCCGGGGCGAGCTGAAGAACGTGCTGCTGACGGAGTCGCCCGACGGCCGCCTCATGCTGCGCTTCGTGCTGCGCTCGACCGAGTCGCTCGCGCGCATCCGCAAGCACCTGCCGACGCTGCTCGCCGCGCTCCCGAAGCTCGCCGTCGTGACCGTCAACCTGCTGCCCGAGCACAAGGCCGTGCTCGAAGGCGAGGTCGAGGTGCCGCTCACGGCGGACGAGTCGCTCGCGATGCGCCTCGACGACGTCGTGTTGCACCTGCGGCCCGGCAGCTTCTTCCAGACGAACACGGAGGTCGCCGCAGGGCTCTACCGGCAGGCGCGGGAGTGGATCGACGAGCTCGCGCCGGCATCCGTGTGGGACCTGTACTGCGGCGTCGGCGGCTTCGCGCTGCACGCCGCCGCCCCGGGCCGACGGGTGCTCGGCATCGAGACGAGCGCGCCCGCGGTCGAGAGCGCGCGGCTGTCGGCCTCCGAGGCGGGGCTCGCGGACGTCGCGTTCGAGGTGGGCGACGCCACCGCGGTCGGCGGGGAGGATCCGCCGGACGCCGTGATCGTCAACCCGCCGAGGCGCGGGCTCGGCCCCGAGCTGTGCGCGACGCTCGAGGCGTCGCGGGTCGGGACGGTCGTGTACTCGAGCTGCAATGCGGTCTCGCTCGCGCGCGACCTCGCGGCGATGCCGAGTCTGCGCCCGCGCCGCATCCGGCTGTTCGACATGTTCCCGCAAACGGAGCACTACGAGGCGATGGTGCTGCTGGAACGGGTGGAGGGCTCCGGGCGATAGCACCCGATCCGGTGCGCCGCAAGCCCTCTCCGTTTCCTTGGCCGTGCGCGCGCACCGCTCGCAGGATGGGGACACCAGCCCGTCACCACGAGAGGACCGGCATCATGACCGCCACGCTCACCCCCGGAAGTGTCATCTCCCCCGCCCCCGCTCCCGCACCCGCCCCCACGGGCGTGCTGTGGGCCCCCGTCGCCGAGGGCCTCTGGGCGGGCACGCGCGCGGGCGAGTTCCTCGGAACGGTCGAGTTCGTGGACGGCGCCTTCGAGACCGCCGACGCCCGCGGGATGCGCGTGGGCCGCTCGCACTCCCTCGCCGCCGCCCAGCAGCTCGTCGACACCCCCGCGACCGAGCTCACCCCCGTGCTGACGTGGCAGGACGACCGACGCTCGCTCGCGGCCGGCTGGCTCAGCCTCGCGGCCCTCGCGGTCGCGGCGATCGCGATCGCGCTCCAGCTGCCCAGCTGACCGTCACACTCACCCGGCCTCACGACGCGACGCGCGACGACGCACGACGAACAGCAGCAACGCACCGCCGCCGAGCGCCAGGGCACCGAGAGCGCCCAGCACGGTCAGCAGCGTGGCATCGGCTCCCGTCGCGCCGAGTCCCTGGGTGTTGGGCAGCGAAGGCGCGTAGTGGTTGTCGATCGATACGGTCTGGGCCGTGGGCACGGCGTCCGCGGGCGTTCCCGCCACCAGGATGTCGATGTCCTGCGCCCCGGAGGGTGTGCGCGCGGCCTCGCCGAACTCACCCAGTGCACCGCTCTCGGCGATCACGCAATGTGCGCCGAGCGGGATGCCGTCGATCCGCGCGACGCCGCCGGTCGGAACGGGGAGCGTCGCGAGGGCACCGAGGTCCACCGGAACGCCGCCGCGGCCCGGCACGGTGCAGGCCAGGTCGACGGTCACCTCGGTGGGCGCGAGGGAGGTCAGGCCGCTCACGGTCTTCTCGACGGCCGCGGAGCCGGCGAGCAGCTGCACGCCGACCCGCTCGGGAGCGCGCCGCAGCGTCCCGCCTCCGTCCAGCACGGCGTTCACGCCGACCTGGTTCCAGGCGCGCGGCGCGTCGCTCTGCAGCGCGGGCCGGACGGCCTGCGCGGTCGGCACGTCGCCCGCGGTCCAGGGGGTGTTGACCGTGCGGTACTGGAAGTGCACGCTCGCGCCGGGCGCGAGCACACCCGCGGCGGTCGTCGTGAAGTCGAGCGAGACGCGGATGCCGGTGATGTCGGCCGCGTCTCCCGTGTACGCGTCGATCGCCTGCCAGGGGTCGCCCGCGCAGTCGACGTCGCTCGGCCAGTTCGAGGTGCCCCCGGTACCCACGCAGGGCGACGGAGCGGTCGTCACCTCGATCGTCACGGTCGTGCCGGCGGGGACCCCATCCGCGGGGAAGCCCGCGACCGTCGTCTCCTGCACGCCGTAGGCGAGATCGAGCACGGGGCGCCACGCGGAGCCGCGCGCGCTCCCGGTCGCGAGCAGGCGGTCGCCGGGCATCGGCAGCGGGTCGACGAACGTCAGCGCGGTGTAGGGGACGGTGCCCGTGTTGGCTGCCCCGATGCGCCACTCGTCGGTCGCGCCGATGACCGTCGAGGCCACGCACGCCGAGCGGTAGAAGCCGCCGTCGGCCGCCGCACAGGGCAGGCTCGGGTCGGTGATGTTGGTCGCGCCGTCCACGAGCGCGCCGTCGATCTCGCCGCGCACCTCCTTCTCGGCGAAGAGCAGCGGCCCCACCTGCGGGGTCACGAAGTTCGAGGTGCCGCACTGGTTGGCGGCGAGACCCGTCAGGATGCCCTGCCCGTTTCCGGAGACGTTCGTGCAGTCGCCGGGCGCGAACGTCTGATCGGTGTCGACCCAGAACGCGTTGACGGCCCGCTGGTCCGGCGTGAGGCCCGGCTGGAGCACGACGCCCACGGTCACGACGAACCGGTCGCCCGGAGCGAGCACCGCCCCGTTCGGGAACGTGAAGGTGAGGTTGCTCGCGCTGCTCTGCGTCACCGTGATGCCGGTGGCCGGCATGGTCGGGGCGTTCGTGGTGTCGAAGCTCGGCGCGCTTCCGTCGTAGCGGAGCGACGGACCGAGGTCGTCGACGATCTCGTTCACGGTGATGAAGGAGGTGCCCGTGTTGGTCACCTGGAGGGTCCAGGGGTAGGACTCGCCGGGCTGCACCTGCTTCGTGCCGCCGGCGTCGACCTCCTTGCGCACGTCGATGCGCGGGGTGCCCGTCGACAGCGTGATCGTCGCACTGGTGTCGGCCTCCGCGGCGGGCAGCCCGTCGTGTTCGGCGAGCACGTCCACGACGTTCTCGACGCTGCTCGGGAAGGTCGCGTCTGCACGGAGCGTCACCGTGAAGACGGCGCCGGCCGTCCAGTCGGCAGATGGCACGGTCGCCGAGAACGGCCGTGACGGCTCGTTGTCGAAGACGTAGCGGATGCCGGTGACGCGTCCGAGGTCGGCGGACGTCACCGAGTCCGGGAGCACCGGTTCGGCGGGAGCCGCCACCGGGTCACCGACGACCCACGTCGTGCCGCCGTCGAGCAGCACGTCGATGCGGGCCCGCTCGGCGCCCTCGGGTCGGGTGACGGTGCCGATCGAGGTGAGCTCGAACGCCTCCCAGAACGCGGGGGTCGTGTCGCTGATGGTCACGACCTCCGCGGACGCCGTCGAGTCCCCGTCGGTCGCCCCGAGCGTCACCGTGACGGGCACCTGCGGGTCCGTCTCGAGGATCGTCGACGGACTCACGTCCTTCGAGGCGGTCACGTCCAGCCCCGCGGCCGACAGCTGCAGCTCGGCGTCAGCGAGCGCGTTCGGACGCCCATCGTCGCTCAGCACGGGGTCGTACGACTGCGCGAGCGTCTCGTTGCCGACGCGCATCCCGCCGGTGACGTAGGCGAGGGGGTTGCTGCGCGGGTGCTCGCGCAGCTGGGCGTCGATCGTCATCCGCACCGTGTTCGAGGTCGAGGAACCGCGCGGGATGAGGCCGCCCGTGGTCTCGGGCTCGGTGCTCTGGTAGACGACCGAGATGCCGACGACGTCCGCGAGATCCGAGGCGTCGGCAGCGGCGAGAGCAGCCATCGTCGAGGTCGTCACCGAAGTGCTGCCGGTGGTCGGATCGCGGTGCCACAGCGCGACCTGCGTCGCGGTCGGGTCGATCGGCACACCCGCGGCGACCGTGAAGTCGACGTTCGTGATGGTGACGTACTCGAAGGGGTTGGAGGCGCTGTCGTACGCCCTGCCCGTGAACACGTCGGGGTCGCGGTCGTCCGCGGCGGTGACGCAGTCAGTGGTGGGCGAACAGGGCACGGGGTCGGTCACGCGCAGATACGAGGCGCGCGCGTCAGCGGTGTTCCAGGCGTCCACCGTGTACCGCACCGTCGGATAGGCCGCCGTGGGCACATCGCCGGGGTAGGGCACGACGACGGTCGTCGGGCTCACGGCCTTGGCCGTGCCGACGCCCGGAGGCGTGTCGACGAGGGTCACGTCGTCGGACGCGTCGCGCGTGTCACCGTCGGCGTCCACCCGGAAGGTGTTGCGGACGACGCCGGGGTCGCTCGTGTTGAACGGAGTCGTGCCGGTCACCCAGGTGTCGGCGCCGGGCACCCGCACCACGTTCCGCAGCTGCCACTGCAGCCAGAGCGGCCGCGCGCTCGCGCTCGAGGCGACACCGCTGCCCGGGGCGGGGCGACCCGGCTCGAAGCTGGCAGCGCGAGCCGCGTCGTTCGGCACCACGGTGATGCGGACACCCGTCGCGCTCCGCAGCGTGTCGAGGTCGGCGCCGCTCGGGTTGTAGCCGACGAAGCCGCTCGCGTTCATCCAGCTCCCGCCGGGCGCGGGGATCGTCGTCCAGCCGGTGCCCGGCACGTAGAGCTCGATCGCCGACACGGTGTCCCACCGCAGCAGCGGGTCCTGTGCGAAGGTCACGGCACGGATGCCGGTGAGGTCGAACGCCTGGAAGACGGTGTTCTGCGGACTCGTCTCCTGACCGGGGAGCGGGTCGCTGATCACGACGCTGCCGTAGCCGGGCACAGTCACCCCCCAGCTGTGCAGGGTGCGCGCGGTGGAGCCGGTCTGCGAATTGAGGGTCGTCAGGTCGGACGACCAGTTGCCGGTCACCCAGCGCTTGCCGGCGAGCAGGGTGCCGGTGACGTAGTCGACGATGCGGGCCGTCCCGGTGTCCTCCACCTGGTCCGCCTCGACGGGGAGGCCGCCCGAGACGCCCTCGCCGTCGGCCGTCGCGGTGTTGTCGTAGGCGACAGGTGTGCCGGGGGTGGTCGTGGTGGGCCCACCGGTGCGCAGGGTTGCCGCAGCCTCGAACACGATGTTGGGCCGCACGATGGTGCCCTGGGCGAACCCGTCGGCCTTCTCGAAGGTGAAGCGGAGGCCGGTGACGGCGTCCGCTCCCGCGGTACCCAGCAGGGCGACGAGGTCAGCGCTGTACGGCGCGCCCGTGCTGGGGAGCGCGCCCGCGAGGGTCGCCCACGTGCCGGGCGCGGTGCCCGTGCGGTACTCGATCGTCATCGTCGCGTCCGACGGGATGTCGACGAACGAGATCTCGCGCGCGCGGAACGCGTCCCAGAATCCCGTGTCGGCCGTACCGTTCCAGGCGTCCTCCACGACGATCCGTGTCGGTCGGACGCGCGACGACTCGGAGGAGGTCGTCGCCTCCAGCTCGGTGAGCACCGTCCCGCCGGGCGTCACGAGCTCGGGCCGCACCGTCTTCTCGATGTCGAGGTGGATCTCGGGGAAGAAGACCCGCACGTCGGCCTGGGCCGTCTTGGTGTCGGTGCCGGCCGGGTTGGAGCCGGAGACGCCGACGACGTTGACGAAGTCCCGGTAGAGGGGAGCGTCCCCCGGGACCATCGTCGGATCGGTCTGCACCGCGAAGGACGCGCCCGCGGTGGTGCCCTGCTCGATCTCACCGGTGTAGCTGAGCGTGAACCCGGTGATCCAGTCGCCGGAGGCCGGCGTCGGCGCAGCGGGAGCGGCGGCAGGCACGATGGGGTCGGTGATGTCGGCGCCGGTGGCGAGATGCCACACGACGGTGCCGGCGGTCGCGCCCGCGGGCCAGGTCCAGTCGGTGAAGCCCGCGAACGTCAGGTCCTCGCTGAGGAACGAACCGGAGCCGGGCTCCTCGATGGTGAGCGAGGTGAGCGGACCGTTGGAGCCGTTGCGCGCGGAGAGGCTCACCCCGAAGGTGCCGCCTGCGGGCACCTCGCCGGGCGCGATCGTCTTACCGGGCTCCACGCGCACGTCGAGCGGCCCGATCTGGAGCGCCGCGGAGGCGTCCTTGCGCACGGGCGGCTGGCCGGGGACCGTCACGGTCGCGCCGACCGTGTTGTTCACGGTGGCTCCCGTCGCCACGAGCGGGGCGCCGGTGCTGCGGTTGGTGGCGCGCTGCGCGACCTCGACGCACTGCGCGGCCGCGGCGCCGTCCGGGTCGATGTGCGCGCCCGCGGCCGTGCTCGAGTAGCTGAGGCGGATGCCGCCGACCTCCTCGGTCGTGAAGCTCGGCAGCGTCGCGGTCGCGGCGGGCGGTCCGGAGATCCAGTGCCACGGCCCTGTCGGGGTGGAGCGCACGTAGAGGTCGACCTGCACCTGGTCCGCTCCCGCGGGCAGCGTGGAGGGCGCACACAGTCCCACGAAGTCGACGTAGGTGAACGGGTTCGTGCCGTCAAGGTCCCCCGTCGCCCCCTCCGGCGCGACCACCGGGTCCTGCAGCACGAGCGTCGTCGCGGGCATGTTGGACAGGTTCCGCGCGCCGATCGCGAACGTCGCGTGCTGTCCGGGGTTGTACAGCTGCGAGCTCGGCGACCACGACTTCGTCGGAGCGACGTCGACCGCGATCGGCACCTGGACGGTGACGGTCGCCGTGTCGGTGACGTTGTGGACGGCGCTCGTCGTCGCATCCGCGGTCGCCGTGTTGTCGACGGGAACGCCGTTGGAGGGCCAGGCCGGGGTCAGGCCCGTGGGCACCGCGAGCGTGATCCTGACGCTCTGGGTCGCGCCGGCCGGGAGGCCGAACTGCGGGTCGCTGTCGAGCGTGCCGAGCGGCGTGCGGAAGGAGGCGTCGAGCGTGCACGGGGGGGTCAGCACGCCGCCCACGGAGCAGCCGGTGAGCGCGACATCGATCGCCGCCGTGGGCGGGTTCGTCTGCATGCTGACGATCGTGAAGCCCGCGAACTCGTCCGGGAGGGGGTCGGTGACGACGGCGTCGACGCAGGGGTTGTCGTCGCAGCCGACGACGAGGTTGTAGGTGAAGGTCTCGCCGGGTTCCGTCGTGATCTCCCCCACGCCGTCGACGTTCTTGTCGAGGGTGATCTGCCCGATGTCTCCGAGGTCGGCCCAGGCGGGCGCGCTGCCCGCGGCGACCATCCCGGCGGCGAGCAGCAGCGCGGTGAGGCCGGCGAGCAGTTCGCGCGTGCGGCGCACGAGACGGGGACGACGGATGGCAGAGCGGCGAGCGGGCGCGGACATGCTTCGGGTTCCTCCAGGGGCCGCATCGCTGTCGATGCGTCGGGTAGTGGGCGCGCCGAGGAAACACGCCGTGAGAAAGGATAGCGGGTGCATGCGATTCATTACGCGATTCGGTGAGATTTTCCGGACGCATCCCCGATCAGACGTCGAGCAGCACCACGATGCGCCGGATCGCGACGCGCTGGTCGGCGACGAGGATGAGCGTGCCGTGGGCGACGACGCATCACCCGATGGGAGTCCGAACGGGTCGGAACGTGACGCGACGGGCGTCACGTTCCTCGAAGAAGTCGAACGGCCGCGAGAGATCTCGCAACCCTCGAAGCCAGCACCGGGTGTCGGCGACCCGCCTTAGGCTGACCGCATGGCCCGTCCCCCCGCTCCCGGTTACGCCTGCTCCGAGTGCGGCTGGACCGGTGCCAAGTGGTTCGGCCGCTGCCCCGAGTGCCAGCAGTGGGGCTCGATCGTCGAGCGCGGCGCCCCCACCGGCAAGGTCGTGGCGGCATCCGCGCCCGAGGCCCGAGCGGCGCGCCCCATCACCGAGCACGTCGTCGCGGACGCCACTCACCGCCCCACGGGCATCGGCGAGTTCGACCGCGTGCTCGGCGGCGGCCTCGTGCCCGGCGCCGCCGCGCTCATCTCGGGCGAGCCGGGCGTCGGCAAGTCCACGCTCCTCCTCGAGGTCGCCGCGCGGGCGGCGCGCCGCGGCGCGCGCGTGCTCTACGTGTCGGGCGAGGAGTCGGCGGGGCAGGTGCGCCTGCGCGCCGAACGCACGGGTGCACTCGACGACGAGCTGTACCTCGCCTCCGAGACCGACCTCGCGACCGTGCTCGGCCACGTCGACGCGGTGAAGCCCGGACTGCTCGTGGTCGACTCCGTGCAAACGATCGCCTCCTCCCTCTCCGACGGCGCCCCCGGGCAGCCCGCGCAGGTGCGCGAGGTGGCGGGCACGCTCATCCGCGTCGCGAAGGAGCGGTCGATCCCGCTGCTGCTCGTCGGCCACGTCACGAAAGACGGCACGATCGCGGGTCCCCGGGTGCTGGAGCACCTCGTCGACGTCGTGCTGAGCTTCGACGGCGACCGCCAGACCGCGCTGCGCTTCGTGCGCGCGCTCAAGAACCGCTTCGGCCCCACGGATGAGGCGGGCTGCTTCGAGATGGCGGGCGACGGCATCGCCGAGGTGCCCGACCCGTCGGGGCTGTTCCTCTCCCGCACCCACACGCCCGTGCCCGGCACGTGCGTCACCGTCACGCTCGAGGGGCGCCGCGCGCTGCCCGTCGAGGTGCAGGCGCTCGTCGTCGACACGACCGCACCCAACCCGCGCCGCATCGTGAGCGGGGTCGACGCGGCGCGCGTCGCGATGCTGCTCGCGGTGCTCGAGAAGCGCTGCCGCATCAAGCTCTCCGACAAGGAGGTCTACGTGTCGACGGTGGGCGGCATCCGTCTCTCCGAGCCGGGCTCCGACCTCGCGATCGCGCTCGCGATCGCCTCCGCCGCGAAAGACAAGCCGCTGCCCCGCACGCTCGCCGCGATCGGCGAGATCAGCCTCGCGGGCGAGGTGCGCGCCGTCGCGGGCGGCCGCCAGCGCGCCGCCGAGGCCACGCGCCTCGGCTACCGCACGATCATCGACGAGAAGGCGGGCTCCATTCAGACCGCCGAGTCGCTCGCCTTCTCGGCCACCGGGGCCGAGCGCGTGGACGCGCCCGCGTTCTGAGTCGCAGGCGGTCCGCCCTCGGTCCGCTCGTCGAGCTCTCGGCCGCGCAACGCCACCCAGAGGGCGAGCAGCAGGCCCGCCGCCACGAGGGGGTCACCGTAGGCCTGACCTCCGTACTCGGCGACCTCTCCGAGCGACACCGTGGCCTCCGGGTCGCGCGCGAGCGCGAGGAACGCGAGCACCGTGATGCCGAACACGGCGTTCGCGAGCACGAGCTGCACCCGCGACGGCCGCGGGTAGCCGGGCGAGTCGTCGTTGGCGGCCTTGTAGCCCGTGAGGAACGACCACACGAAACCGAACAGCACGACGGCACCGCCCGCGAAGCCGAGCAGGTACGCGATCGGGTCGGTCACGAACTCGCGGTAGGCGAACAGCGCCGACATGAGCAGCGCGATGAGCACCGACGTCGCCCGGGCGGGCGTCAGGCGCCGGCTCACGATGGCGGCGACGAGCAGCCCCAGCGCAAGCACCGCGCCCACGATCGCGAGGGCGTCCTGATCCCACACGAGCGGCACGTCGACGAGCACCGACGCGGAGATGACGAGCCCCGCGACCCCCACCGCGGCCATGAGCTCGGGAGTCGTGCGGCGGCCCCGGCGCGCCTGCACGACGGCGAGCGCGAGCACCACGACGGCGCCGACGAGACGCACCGCGAACACCGCGACGGTCGAGGTGATCCAGCCCGACGCCGCGATGAGGAGCCCGGCGACCTCCCCCGGGGCGCCGTATCCGAGCGCCACCTGACCCAGCACGAGCACGGGTGTCGCGACGACCGTCGTCGTCGTGAAGGCCGCGACCACGAGCGCGAGGCCGTCGATGCGGTCCGCCATCACCTGCGCGGCCGGCTCGCCCCGCCCCGGGCGGATGCGCGCGAGCGCCGCCCACGCCCCCGCGATGAGCGCGATGAGCAGCGCAGCGGTGCCGAGCGAGCGGAGGCTATCGCCGTCGGCGACGAGATCGCCCGCGACGAGCGACACGTCGACGACGCGCCACACCGCGACGAGCCCCAGGACGACGAACACCGCGACGGGTCCGATGACGCCGCGGACGATCTTCGCGGCCCACAGCGCCGACGACACGGTGACGCTCGCGACCGCCGCGCCCGACGCGAGGGCGGCCGGCATCGCGAGCTGCCCGAGCGTCGAGAGCGTGAGGCTCAGCATGAGGGGCAGGAAGTCGTACCCGGCGACCCGGTTCACCGAGGTGAGCACCGCAGCCGTCACGATGAGCGGCCCCCACACGAGAGCCGCGATCACGACGAAGTCCCACCAGCGGTACCCGCGGCCGCCGCGCACGGCGACGAACACGATGAGCCCGACGCAGCCGATGATCGTGACGATGCGCGAGAGCGGGATGTCCTCCTGGTCGGGCACCGACATGAACAGCATGATCGAGATGACGAACACCGTCATCACCCAGCGCACCCACGGCCGCATGTGCAGCGCGCCGGTCGCGGCGAGCGTCGTGGAGAGGGCCGTGAGCGCGAGCACGAGCCACACGAGCGCGCGCGGCAGGGTGAGCAGGACGGTGCCCGACTGGGCGCTGAGCGGGATCCACTCGCGCAGCGGACCGGAGAGCAGCACGAGCAGGCCCGCCGCGACGTAGCCCACGATGCCGACGACGACGAGCGGCCGCAGTCCGAGCGGCCAGTCCACGTCGCGCAGCCGCCCCTCGTGCACGGGCGCGAGCACCACACGGTGCAGGAACTCGTAGCCCGCGCGGCGCGCCACCCGCCAGGGGGAGCGGCGCCCGGTCATCCGCGCACCTCCAGACCCGTCGTGTTCGAGTGGACCACCCGGATGCCGTGAGGCGTCGGCACGATCACGCGCGTGACGCCGAGAGGCGCCTCGCCGAGCTCGACCTCGCCGAGGAGCTCGCCGGCGGGGCTGCGCACCTCGACGGTCGAAGCGCCGCCGAGCACGAAGACGCCGTCGCCCGCGAGGAGCTGCTCGCCCGCGTCGCTCGTCCACAGCCGCTCACCGCCGCCGTCGACCGCCCACGCCGCGGCGCCCTCGTCGGACTGCGCGACGACGACGCCCGCCGACACGACGATGCCGCGCGCGGAGCCGCGGTGCCGGTCCTTCCAGAGCAGGGCGCCGTCGTGCGGGTCGAGCACCCACACCGCCGCGTCGCCGCCCTGCACGGCGACGACGCCCTCACCCGCCGCGGCGCGCGTCGCTCGCGACAGCTCGGTGCTCCAGCGCGCGGAGCCGTCGCCGAGCGAGCGGGCCATCACCGCGCCACCGCGGTCGACCACGACGACGAGCCCCGCGCCGACCGCCGGGGTCGTCGCGACATCCGTGCGCAACGTCGTCGACCAGACGGTCTCGCCCGTCGCGAGGTCGATGCGCCGGAGGGTGCCGTCGAGGCTCACGGCGACGATGTCGCCGTCGGGGGCGGGCGCGGGCGCGGCGAGCACGACGTCCGGGAACGACACCGACCACAGCCGCGCGCCGCCCCCGTCGTAGGCGATGAGCCGCCGCTGGGCCGTCGACACGAGCGTCACCTCGCCGACCGCCGAGAGCGCGAGCAGGTCGCCACCGGGCGAGGCGAGCCATCCGCGCCGCGCCGTGCCGCCGTCGACGCGGTACGAGGCGAGGCGGCTGCCGACGGATGCCACGAGGGTGCCGTCGGCGGTCGTCGCCGCGAGCCCGTCGAAGGGGCTGCCCTGCGGGGAGTCGCCGAAGCCGGGGTCGGCGATGACGAACTCGAGGTCGCGAGCGCGCCAGCGGTCCGCGCCCTCCCACGTGTACCGCGCGGGGCGCGTGTCGACGGCGCTCCCGTAGCCGCCCGGCACCGGCAGCTCCGAGGACACGTAGCTCTCCTCCTCGCCGTCGACGACGCCGACGTCGCGGACGATGCCGCGGCCGGGGCACCACGTCGCCTGCTCCTGCACGGCGAGCAGCTCGGCGCCCGTGTCGGGGTCGAGATAACGGGTGTCGGTGCTCGCGAGCAGGCAGCCGTCGCCCGCGTCCGTCACCTCGCCCGTGCTGCGGTACTCGAGCAGGCCCGCCGGCATCGCGGCACCCTCGCCCGACCATGCGACGCCAGGAGCGGCGTCCGCCGGGAGCACGACGAGGGCGGGCGAGTACGCGAAGCCGATGCTGCCGCCCGTCGCCGTGAGGAGCGAGACGCCGGCGTCGTCGACGAGGTAGACGGTCGAGACGGGCGAGTTGTCGGGCTCGTCGAGGTAGGCGACCGTCTCGCGCCAGAGCTCGATGCTGCCGAGCTCGGCCGAGGAGCGCTCCGCGAAGACCCCGTAGGCCGCGTTGGCGGGGAGCTCGAGCAGGAGGCCCGGCCCGGTGTCGCGCGCGTTCTCGTGCACGGAGCGGTGGCCGTCCGAGTCCGTCCAGAGGGTCGCACTGCCGTCGGCGGGCAGGAACCGCGCCGCGAGCCCGCCCTTCGCGGGTGGGGGCACGAGATCGGGGGCCGCGAGCCCGAGGGTGCCGACGGCGACGACGCCGATCGTCGTGGCCCACACGAGGGCGCGACGCAGCGGCGAGACAGGCGTCTGGGCAGCGGGCTGCTCGCTCGGTTCCGCGGCGACGGTGGTGGTGTCGGACATCGGGCTCCTGGTGCTGCGACGACGCTACCGCAGAGGAACCCTCAGCTGCTGCCGCTGCGCGGATCGCGGCGCGCGACGACTCAGTACAGGAGGAACGGCTTGTCGCTCGCCGACTTCGCCTCGCCGAGCGAGACCGAGAGGCGGTAGGTCGCGCCGCCCGCGGTCACCTGCGGTCGGTCGTCGCCGCAGTTGCCGGGGCCGGAGCGCACGCGGGACCACCCGAACGGCGTCGTCGTGAGCGGGACGCCCGGCTCGAGGACGGTCTCCATCGGCGCGGAGTCCGTCTGGCAGTCGCGCGAGTTCCAGATCGGGTCGGGGCCGCTCACGATCTCGTAGTACTGGACGTCGGTGCCGACCGGGAAGGTGCACGGGACGGCGCCCGAGTTCTTGATCGTCATCGAGATCATCGGGATCTCGCCCGCCGCGTAGCTGTCCTTGTCGGTCACCGGGGTCACCGTGATGACGGACGGGTCGCACGCGGCGCGCGGGTCGCCCGAGGGCTCGTCGGTCGCCGGAGCGCTCGGCGTCGAGCTGCTCGCGGAGTCGCCGCCGCCCTTCGGCTCCCCGTCGGATGCCGCACCCGGCCGCACGATGAGCAGCACGATGACGACGATGACGGCGAGCGCCCCGAGGCCGACGACGAGCCGGCGACGGCGGTACACCGACGCGGGCAGGCGCCCGGGCTGCTGGGTCGACATGCCGCCAGGGTAGGCCCGCACCCGCCCGGAACCGCGGCGCGCACGCGGCATGGCGTCGACTCCCGGCCGATTCGGAGGCGGCGCGGCGGGCGGTGACGGGCGCGTCAGAGGTGCTTGAGCATCCGGGTGTTGCCGAGCGTGTTCTGCTTCACGCGCGCGAGGTCGAGGAACTCGGCGACGCCGTCGTCGGGCGAGCGCACGAGCTCGGCGTAGACCTCGGGGTCGACGACCTGCTCGCCGATCGGCTCGAAGCCGTGGCCGCCGAAGAACTGCGTCTCGAAGGTGAGGCAGAACAGGCGCGAGAGGCCGAGCTCCCGGGCGTCCTGCTCGAGCCGCTCGAGGATCGCGTGCCCGACGCCGCGGTGCAGCCACGCGTCGGCGACCGCGATCGTGCGGATCTCGCCGAGGTCCTCCCAGATGACGTGCAGCGCGCCGCATCCGATGAGCTCACCCTCGGGCGTCTCGGCGACGAGGAACTCGCGGATGTCCTCGAAGAGGGTCACCCGCTCCTTGCCGAGCAGGATGCGGCGCTCGACGTACGGCTCGATGAGAGCGAGCATGCCCTCGACGTCGGCCGTGCGCGCCCGGCGCACGAGGAAGGGGGAGGCGGGCTCGCTCACGGTCTCACCCTATCCGCGGGCGCGTTCCGCGGGACGGATGCGCGCCACGGCCTCCACGAAGGCACGCACGGCGTCCGGTGTCTCCTCGGCCGTGATGGCCCGCAGGACGAGCTCGTCGACGGTGCCGTCGTAGGCGCGGATGCCGTCGGCGAGCGCCTGCGGGTCGGTGCCGCGGATCGTGGAGTCGAGAGCGCCGTGACCCACGCGGGCGAAGTGGGCGGCGTAGTTCGGGTAGCCGGCGTAACGCGCGGACTCGGCCTCGAGTGCGGGCACGGCGTCGGCGCTCACGACGGTGCGCGTGTAGAGCACGACGTCGGGCGCCGGGCGGCCCGCGGCCTCGGCGTCGGCGAGCGCCTCGTCGCGGGCGGCGGACGCGGCGGCGGGCGTGAGCCAGCTGAGCAGCGGCCCGTCGGCGTGCCGGGCCGCCGTGCGGCGCATCGCGGGACCGAGCGCGCCGAGCACAAGGTGTACGTCGGGCAGGCTCGCCCGCAGCTCGGTGAGCCCCACGCGCACGAGCGGCAGCGGGGGCTTCGCGTGCCCCGAGCCGACGCCGAGCACGAGCCGCTCGCGGGGGAGGCCGAGCCCGTCGACGTCGGCGGCCACGGCATCCGCGGGGCGCCGGTCGAGCGGGATCACGCCCGTCGCGAGGCGCAGGCGCGTGGTGACGGATGCCGCCTCGACGAGGCCCGTGAGCGCGTCGCCCGCGGGGGTGTCGTTGAGCCACAGGGCGTGGAATCCGGCGTCCTCGGCGGCCCGCGCCGCCGCGCGTACGACCTCCGGGTCCGCGCTGCCCGCGAGGCCGAGGGAGAGACGGGTGGCGGTCATACGTCCAACGATCCCAGGAAGTCGCCGAGTCCGCCGAGGAAGGATCCGAGCCCCTCGGCGGCGCTGCCGAGGTCGACGGCCGCACCGAGGTCGCCCACGTCGGCGAGGTCGGGCACGTCTGCGCCCGCGACGAGCTCGTGCAGGTCGGCGGCGATGCCGACGACGTCGCCCGCCGCGGCCGCGAGGTGCAGGGCGACCTCGATGCCGTCGGCGAGGTCGGCCGCGTCGAGGCTCGCGCGCGCCTCCTCGTAGCGCACGTCGAGCTCGCGCCGCCACTGCTTCTCGAGCCCGAACAGCACCGCGTACGGCAGCAGCCGCTCGTGCAGGTGCAGCAGCCCGACCCCGTCGAGCTCGCGCACCCGGGCGCCGGACGGCGACTGGTGGAAGGCGAGCCGGTCGGCCTCCGCCCATGCGATGTAGTCGTGCACGCCCCACAGGTGGTCGATGAGCGGCTGCGCGCGCTCCATCGGCACGGTCGGCTGCTTGCGCCAGAATACGACCGCCTTCTCGAGCCGGCTGCGCTCGCGCACGAGGCCCGCGGCGATGAGACGTGCGACGGATGCGCGGTGGGCGTCGCGCATCCGCTCACCGATGCGGCGGCGGGTCGAGGGCGCGAGCGCCTGCACGGCGCCGGGGCGCAGCGGCGGGAACACGGCCTCGAGCACGGCGCGGTCGTCGCGCACGGCGTCGCCGCCCTCGTCAGAGGGCACGCTGCGCAGGCGCAGCTCGAAGCCGTCTCGGCGCCTACCGAGCTTGCGCACGCCGATGAAGCCGCGGACGGCAAGGTCGACGAGCCCGGCCGCGACGGCGCGCTTCGAGTCGCCGAGCAGCTCGGCGGCCGCGATGACGCTCAGGCCCGCGGGCGGGGCGTACTGCGGGACGATGATGCGATCGGGTCGCGCGAACACCCGGTCAGCCTACGGGCGGGGCCGCCCCTGCAGCACCTGCGGCCCACCGGCGGGAGCAACCGCACCACCGGGCGGAGACACCGGAACGATCAGGCCGTCTGCTCCGTCTCCCCCGCCGCGGTGTCGAGAGCGGATGCCGCCCCCACACCCGCAGGCAGCTCGCGCCCCGGCTGGCGGCTCGTGGTGAACACGAACTCGCCGCCCACGAAGTCGATGTGCACGTGGTCGCCCGCGTCGAGGCGTCCGTGGAGGATCTCCTCCGAGAGACGGTCCTCGATCTCGTGCTGCACGGCACGGCGCAGCGGGCGCGCACCGAGGGTCGGCTCCCAGCCGATCTCGATGAGGCGGGTCTTCGCCGCATCCGTGATGTCGATCGTCATGTCGCGGTCGAGCAGGCGCTCCGAGAGCCGCTTGATGAACAGCTCGACGATCTGGCGCAGCTCGTCCTGCGAGAGCTGCGGGAAGACGATCGTCTCGTCCACGCGGTTCAGGAACTCCGGCTTGAAGTGCTTCTTGAGCTCCTCGACGACCTTCGCCCGCATCGCACGGTAGGAGTTCTCGGTGTTGCCCTCGAGCGTGAAGCCCACGGGGCCGCCGGTGATGTCCTTCGTGCCGAGGTTGGTCGTCATGATGATGACGGTGTTCTTGAAGTCGACCACGCGACCCTGACCGTCCGTCAGACGACCCTCCTCGAGGATCTGCAGGAGCGAGTTGAAGATGTCGGGGTGCGCCTTCTCGATCTCGTCGAAGAGCACGACGCTGAACGGCTTGCGGCGCACCTTCTCGGTGAGCTGGCCACCCTCCTCGAAGCCGACGAAGCCGGGAGGGGCCCCGAACAGCCGCGAGACGGTGTGCTTCTCGCCGTACTCCGACATGTCGAGCGAGATGAGCGCGTCCTCGTCGTCGAAGAGGAACTCCGCGAGCGCCTTGGCCAGCTCGGTCTTACCGACGCCCGTGGGGCCGGCGAAGATGAACGAGCCCGAGGGGCGCTTCGGGTCCTTGAGGCCGGCGCGCGTGCGGCGGATGGTCTTGGCGAGCACCGAGATGGCCTCCTCCTGACCGATGACCCGCTCGTGCAGCGCCTTCTCCATGAAGATCAGTCGCGCCGACTCCTCCTCGGTGAGCTTGAACACCGGGATGCCGGTCGCGTTCGCGAGCACCTCGGCGATGACGCCCTCGTCGACGGTGCCGGATGCGGCCACGTCACCCGAGCGCCACTGCTTCTCGAGGCGCAGACGCTCGCCGAGCAGGCGCTTCTCCTCGTCGCGCTTGGTGGCGGCGAGCTCGAAGTCCTGGTTCTCGATCGCCGACTCCTTCTCGGCGCGCACGGCCGCGATCTTCTCGTCGAACTCGCGCAGCTCCGGCGGGGCCGAGAGGATGCTGAGGCGCAGACGCGCGCCCGCCTCGTCGATCAGGTCGATCGCCTTGTCGGGCAGGAAGCGGTCCTGCACGTAGCGGTCGGCGAGGTTCGCGGCGGCGACGATCGCGCCATCCGTGATCGAGACCTTGTGGAAGGCCTCGTACTTGTCGCGCAGCCCCTTGAGGATGTTGATCGTCATGGGGAGGCTCGGCTCGGCCACCTGCACCGGCTGGAAGCGGCGCTCGAGCGCGGCATCCTTCTCGAAGTGCTTGCGGTACTCGTCGAGCGTCGTGGCGCCGATCGTCTGCAGCTCGCCGCGGGCGAGCAGCGGCTTCAGGATGTTGGCCGCGTCGATCGCGCCCTCGGCGGCACCCGCGCCGACGAGCGTGTGGATCTCGTCGATGAAGGTGATGATGTCGCCGCGCGTGCGGATCTCCTTGGTGACCTTCTTGAGGCGCTCCTCGAAGTCGCCGCGGTAGCGGGATCCGGCGATGAGCGAGCCGAGGTCGAGCGTGTAGAGCTGCTTGTCGCGCAGCGTCTCGGGCACGTCGCCGCGCACGATCGCCTGCGCGAGGCCCTCGACGACGGCGGTCTTGCCGACGCCGGGCTCGCCGATCAGCACGGGGTTGTTCTTGGAGCGGCGGGAGAGGATCTGCATGACGCGCTCCATCTCCTTCTCGCGCCCGATGACGGGGTCGAGCTTGCCCTCGCGCGCAGCCTGGGTGAGGTTGCGGCCGAACTGGTCGAGGATCTGGCTGCCCTTGTCGCCCGCGACCTGCTCGTTGCCGCCGACGGCGACCTGCTCCTTGCCCTGGTAGCCCGAGAGCAGCTGGATGACCTGCTGGCGCACGCGGTTGAGGTCGGCGCCGAGCTTCACGAGCACCTGGGCGGCGACGCCCTCGCCCTCGCGGATGAGGCCGAGCAGGATGTGCTCGGTGCCGATGTAGCTGTGGCCGAGCTGCAGCGCCTCGCGCAGGCTCAGCTCGAGCACCTTCTTCGCGCGCGGGGTGAACGGGATGTGGCCGGTCGGCTGCTGCTGCCCCTGGCCGATGATGTCCTGCACCTGCTCGCGCACGGCGTCGAGGGAGATGCCGAGCGACTCGAGCGCCTTGGCGGCGACGCCCTCACCCTCGTGGATGAGGCCGAGCAGGATGTGCTCGGTGCCGATGTAGTTGTGGTTGAGCATCTTCGCCTCTTCCTGGGCGAGGACGACCACCCGACGGGCACGGTCGGTAAAGCGCTCGAACATTCTCAACTCCTCGACGCCGCGACTAACGGAATGCCGCGGCGATACATCGAGGGTAACGAGGGGTCCCCCGCCCGCATGCCCCTGTTCGCCGTGGGCGCATCCGGCCCCTCCCGTGTCCCCGAGGTGTCACTTTCCGTCGTCCGGGAGCGATGGCGAGCGACAGAAAGTGACACCTCGGGCACCGGATGGTTGACGAGGTTATCGATGATCGTTATGTTAACGACATTCGATAAGTTAGCTACGAGCGCGGAGGTCGCCGTGAACGCATCGCCCACATCCCTCTCCCGATCCGACCGGGTCGGGATGCACCTGACGGTCGCGATCTGCCTCATCGCGGCTGCGTTCACGGTGTTCGCCGTGGTCTCGCGCCTCCTCGAGGTGGTCGGCGGCGACGACGTAGCCGTGCTCGTGCCGTTCGTCGGCGAGACCGCCACGCTGCCGATCGGCCCGGGCGGCGCACCGGTCGAGGTCGCCGTCGACCAGGCCGTCGTCACGGTCTCCGAACGGGAGCCGACGATGATCGCCGGACTCGTCGGTGAGACCCTCGTGACCGGAGTCGCGGCGCTCGCCGGCATCGCCCTGCTGTGCCTCTTCTGCCTCGAACTCGCGCGCGGGCGCGCGTTCTCGGCGTCGACCGTGCGGATCGTGTTCATCGGCACGGCGGTGCTGCTCCTCGGGTGGGTGCTCGGATCGGTCTTCCGCTCGATGGCGACCACGAGTGCCGTCGCGGTCGTGAGCGACGGCGACCACCTGCCCGTGCTCCTCACGACCGACTTCGCGCCCGCCTTCGCGGTGCTCGCCCTCGCCGCCGTCGGCACGGCGTTCCAGATCGGGCATCGCCTGCAGCGCGACACCGAGGGACTCGTCTGATGGCGCCGGCGGACGCCGACGACGAGGGCCGTATCCACTGCCGGCTCGACGAGCTGCTCGAGGAACGGGGCATGACGCTCACACGGCTCTCGGAGCTCGTGGGGGTGAGCCTCGTGAACCTGTCGGTGCTCAAGAACGACCGGGCGCGAGCGATCCGGTTCTCGACACTCACCGCGATCTGCGACGCGTTGGAGTGCCAGCCGGGGGATCTGCTGGTGCTGCGCTGAGGTGCCCGGGGGCTGGTTTCGACACGCCCGCTGCGCGGGCTACTCAACCAGCGGGTGGGCCGCTGCGCGGGCTACTCGACCAGCGGTAGGGGCGGGCCCGCGCGGGCTACTCGTCCAGCGGTGGGGGTGGACCTAGTGGTTCTGGCCGTCGAGGGAGACCGTGCGGAGGTCGAGGCGACGCAGCACCGCGTTGACGGCCTCGGGGTCGACGCCCGGCTCGCCGCGCATGCTGAGCACCTCGCGACGGGCGGCCGCGAGCGCCTCGCGCATCATCGCCTCGACGGCGTGCACCTGGGCCCGCTGGTGCTTCTCCTGCTCGGTGTCGACCACGTCGTCGTCGTGCTCGAGCACCGAGTGCAGGCCGCTGATCCGGGCGCGGGCGCGCTCCGCGAGCTCGGCGTCGAGCTCGGCGAAGTGCGCCGAGGTCTGGATGGCCGTGGCCGCCGCCCGCTCGGCGCGGAGGGCGATCTGACGCTCCTCGCGCTGGACGAGCGCGTGGTCGTCCTCCGGCTTCAGGATGCGCATGAGCGCCGGCAGGGTGAGCCCGGGGACGACGAGGGTCACGAAGAGCACGGCGCACGCCGCGGCGACCATGAAGTTGCGGCCGGGTACGGCCGACGGGAGGGCGAGCGCCAGCGCGAGGGTCGCGAGGCCGCGCATGCCGCACCAGGTGACGATGACGATGTCCTTGACGCGCGAGGCCATCGACGAGCGACGACTGCTCTCGAGTCCCTCGACGCGGCGGCCGCCGCCCATCACGATGGCGACCCAGACGAGGCGCACGCCGACGACGACGGCGCAGATCACGAGGATCGGCGGGATCCAGGCGAACAGGTTCGCGCCCTCGTCCTCGATGATGTAACGCATCTCGATGCCGACGAGGCCGAACGCGATGCCCGTGGTGAGCATCTCGACGACCTCCCAGAACGAGGCGCGCGTGAGGCGCTCCTGCGAGTCCTGCGGACGGTCGCGGCGCACGAGCTCGACGGCCGTCACGACGACCGCGACGACGCCCGAGAAGTGCACCTGCTCGGCGAGCATGTAGACCGCGTAGGGCGCGACGAGCGTGATGGCGGTTCGCGCCGTGCGGTTGGGCACGACGTGGTTGATGGCGCCGACGATCCACGCCATGAGGAAGCCAAGGATGACGGCTCCCGCCGCACCCGCGAGGAACGCCGGCACGAGCCCCCAGCCGACCTCGCTGCCCGAGAGGGCGGCCGAGACGGCGGTCTGGAAGATGACGATGGCCATGGCGTCGTTGAAGAGGCCCTCGGTCTGCAGCATCGTCATGAGGCGGCGCGGCATCCGCACCTTCCCCGCGACGGCCTCGACTGCGACCGGGTCCGGCGGCGCGACGATGGCGCCGAGCGCGATCGCGGCGGGGAACGACAGCACCGGCATGAGGTACCAGGCGACGCCCGCGACCGCGACGGCCGTGAGCGCGACGAGGAGCACCGCCATGAGCACGAGCGTCTTCCACCGCAGGCGGAACACGCCCCACGAGCTGCGCTGCGCGACGGCGAACAGCAGCGGCGGCAGGAAAAGCGGCAGGATGAGCTCGGGCTCGATGTGCAGCTCGGGGATGAACGGCAGCCATGCGGCCGCGGCGGCGGCGATGAGCACGAGCACCGGATACGGGAGCCGGATGCGCTCACCGATGCCCGCGAGCAGCACCGTGCCGAACATGAGGGCGATGAGCAGCACGACGAATTCCATGAGGTGCCCAGACTACCGGCGTCGGGTGGCCGGATAGCGGCCTGACGGGAACGGATCCGGGCCGGATCCGACCGCTCGGCGCGTCACGTCAGGCGGTAGCCGAGCACCTCGAGGTCGATCCCGGATGCCGCGAGCGCCTCGCGCAGGGCGACGAGCGACGGGCGGTCAGAGTCGCCGGACGAGCTCCCCCAGTCGACGCAGTCGTTCGTGAACGAGGGCCAGTTGCCCTGCACGCCGGGCCAGGAGTAGGTGATCTGGAGCGGCACGCACGTGCCGGGGCCGTCGAGCTCTGGTACGGGCGCCGTGAGCAGGTCGAGGAGGCGGGTCCACGCGGGCCCGGTCGCGAGCTCCGTGTCGCCGACGAGCTCGACGCCCAGGATCGTGCCGTCGATTCCCGAACTCATCGTCACGCTCACCCACTCGGTGACGGGCGCCGCGTCGGCCGCGACCGGCTGGCGCGGCAGCTCGCTCGACAGGATGCCGGTCGCCCATGCGACCGCCTCGCGCGAGGTGAGGGCACCGGAGAGACTGAGCCCCGCCGCGCGGAACTCGACCGCGACGCGCGCGGGATCGAGACCGGTCAGGAGCGCGACGACGTCGTCGTCGCCCGTCACGCGGGCGAGCAGCTCCTCCGCCGACTCGGTGACGCCGGTGGAGACGAAGGCGGCCGATCCGCCACCGCCGACCACGACGGTCGCCTCGGGGAAGAGCTCGTCGTCTTCGCGACGCACCTCGTCGTTCTCGCGTACCTCGTCATCCGCCACCCCGCCGCACCGAGCTTCGTGGGGTGGGTGGTCGCGGCCGCGAGCGTGCGGGCGACCCCCGCCTGACGCGAGCACCCCGCGCGGGCGACGCGTAGCATCCGGGGGCATGAGCAATCTCGAGCGCGACCCGCAGGAACTGGTGTCGGTGCAGGACCGGCATCCGGATGGGGCAGCCCCCGCCGTCGAGGTGCTCGCGCCGCGCGAGGTGCCGCTCGGCGGCCCGCGCGCGCTGCTCGTGCGCCGCACGCTCCCCCAGCGCCGGCGCTCGCTCATCGGTGCGTGGTGCTTCGTCGACTCCTACGGGCCGACCCCCGCGCCGCGCCACGGCACGATGGACACGCCGCCGCATCCTCACGCGGGTCTGCAGACCGTGAGCTGGCTCTACGAGGGGCAGATCGAGCACCGCGACTCGACGGGCGCCCACCAGCTCATCGACCCGGGGGCCGTCAACCTCATGACGGCGGGGCGCGGCATCCAGCACTCCGAGGTCTCGACGACCGCGGCCGCGACGCTGCACGGCGTGCAGCTGTGGACCGCTCTGCCGGATGCCGCCCGCGACGCCCGGCCGTTCTTCGAGCACCACGTCGCCGACGTCGTCGCGGTCGGCGACGCGACCCTGCGCGTCTTCGTCGGGTCGTGGCTCGGCGTCACCTCGCCCGTCACCGCCTACACGCCGCTCGTCGCGGCCGAGCTCGCGCTGCCCGCGGGAGCAACCGTCGAGCTGCCGGCGGATGCCGCGTTCGAGTACGGGCTCGTCGTCGACCACGTGCCCGCGCGGCTGCAGGGGGTCGACGTGCCGGCGCACCACCTCGGGGTGGTCGCGGCCGGGGCGGAGGGGCTGCGCGTCGAGACGCCCGAGGGCCCGCTGCGCGTGCTGCTCATCGGGGGCGCACCCCTCGACGAGCCCATCGTCATGTGGTGGAACTTCGTGGGTCGCAGCCACGACGAGATCGTCGCGGCGCGCGACGAGTGGCAGCGGGACGTGATCGCGGACGCCGACCGGGCCGGGCGGTTCGGGCACGTCGACGGGTACGACGGGGATCCGCTGCCCGCGCCGGAGCTGCCGAACGTCCGGCTGCGGCCGCGGGAGCAGTAGTCAGGCGTCGGCCGAGTCGCGGGCGGCGGCGCGGCGGGCGCGCTCCTCCGCCTCCATGCGGGCGTACTCGGCGCGCTCGACGCGGTCGCCCCGGATGATCGTGCGCATGATGAACCAGAACACGAGGCCCAGCGCGATCGTGGGGACGACGGAGAAGATCGCGTTTCCCCAGAAGTCGGTGGGCATGCCGACAGCCTACGATGCCCGGCTCAGCGCGGGCTGAGCACGACGACGAGAACGACGATCGCGACCATGAGAACGAGACCGCCGTACATGACGAGGCGCGAGGTGCGGCGGTCCATCAACCGGCCTTCGCGATGATGCCCGCGATGCCCGTCCCGATGAGGTAGAGCCCGACTCCGGCCACGACGATCCACAGGATGATCCGGTTGGTCGTGATCTTCGGCGGCTCCTCGCCGGGCAGACGGTCGGGCATGCTGCGAGACTACCGCGCCCGGCTGGGAGCACCGGGAGGCCTCCCCGCGCGCTCCGGGGCGGTGCGCCTACTTGACGAGCGGGAAGAGGATCGTCTCGCGGATCCCGAGGCCCGTGATCGCCATGAGGAGGCGGTCGATGCCCATGCCCATGCCGCCCATCGGGGGCATGCCGTGCTCCATGGCACGCAGGAACTCCTCGTCGAGGCGCATCGCCTCGTCGTCGCCGCGCGCCGCGAGCTTCGCCTGCTCGACGAAGCGCTCGCGCTGGATGACGGGGTCGACGAGCTCCGAGTAGCCGGTCGCGAGCTCGAAGCCGCGCACGTAGAGGTCCCACTTCTCGACGACGCCGGGGATGCTGCGGTGGTCGCGTACGAGCGGCGAGGTGTCGACGGGGAAGTCCATGACGAAGGTCGGGCGCTCGAGCCCGCCCTTCACGAAGTGCTCCCACAGCTCCTCCACGTACTTGCCGTGGGTGGGCAGCTTCACCTCGACGCCCGCGCGATCGGCGAGCGCGGCGAGCTCCTCGAGCGGGGTCTCAGGCGTGATCGCGACGCCCGCGGCCTCCGAGAGCGAGTCGTACATCGAGATGCGCGCCCAGTCGCCGCCGAGGTCGAACTCGGTGCCGTCGGCCCACGTCACGACGTGCGAGCCGGCCACCGCGACGGCGGCGTTCTGGATGAGCTCCTGCGTGAGGTCGGCGATCGTCGTGTAGTCGCCGTAGGCCTGGTACGCCTCGAGCATCGCGAACTCGGGGCTGTGGGTCGAGTCGGCGCCTTCGTTGCGGAAGTTGCGGTTGATCTCGAAGACGTGGTCGATGCCGCCCACGGCCGCGCGCTTGAGGAACAGCTCGGGCGCGATGCGCAGGTACAGCTCGGTGTCGAACGCGTTCGAGTGGGTGACGAAGGGGCGGGCCGCGGCACCGCCGTGCATCGTCTGGAGCATGGGCGTCTCGACCTCGATGAAGCCGTGCGAGGCGAAGGTCGCGCGCAGCGACGCGACCGCCTTGGCGCGCGCGACGACCGTCTTGCGGGCCTGCTCGCGCACGATGAGGTCGAGGTAGCGCTGGCGCACGCGGGTCTCCTCGGAGAGCTCCGTGTGCAGGTTCGGCAGCGGCAGGATCGCCTTCGCGGCGATGCGCCACTCCTTCACGAGGATGCTCAGCTCGCCGCGGCGGGACGAGATCACCTCGCCGCGCACGAAGAGGTGGTCGCCGAGGTCGACGAGCTCCTTCCAGCGCTGCAGCGACTCCTCGCCCACCTCGGCGAGCGAGATCATCGCCTGGATGCGCGTCCCGTCACCGGACTGCAGGGCGGCGAAGCACAGCTTGCCCGTGTTGCGCAGGTGCACGACGCGGCCGGCGAGGCCGACCTCGACACCCGTGGCGGCATCCGGCTCGAGGTCGCCGAAGCGCTCGCGCACCTCGGGGATCGTCGCCGTGATCGGCAGCACGACGGGGTAGGCGCCGTCGCCCTCGGCGATGAGGCGCTCGCGCTTCGCGAGCCGCACGGCCTTCTGCTCGGCGATCTCCTCGTGCGTCAGCTCGGCGGGGGTCTCGGATGCGTGGGGCTCGGTCACGGGGGTGCTCAGTTCAGGTAGAGGGCGTCGTTGTCGATGAGGCGGGTGGACCCGACCTGCGCCGCGATGAGCGCTCGGGCGGGGCCCCGGTAGTCGTCGGGCACCGGCTGGAAGGTGCGCGGGTCGACCACCTTAAGGTAGTCGACCTCCACGAGCTCCTCCCCCATGAGCACCGACTGCGCGGCCGCGAGCACGGCGTCGATGCCGCGGTCGCCTGCCGACGCCGCGGCCTCGAGGGCGCGATGCAGGGCGGGGGCGGCGCGACGCTCCTCGGCCGAGAGGTAGCGGTTGCGGCTCGAGATGGCGAGGCCGTCGGACTCGCGCACCGTCTCGACGGGCTCGATGCGCACGAGCATGTCGAGGTCGCGCACCATGCGCTGCACGAGGAAGAGCTGCTGCGCGTCCTTCTGGCCGAAGACCGCGACGTGCGGGCGCACGATGCCGAAGAGCTTCGCGACGACCGTGAGCATCCCGTCGAAGTGGCCGGGCCGGCTGCGGCCCTCGAGGATCTCGGCGACGGAGCCGCCGCGCACGGTCGTCTGCGGCCTGCCGTCCGGGTACATCTCGGCGGGCGTCGGCGCGAAGACGTAGTCGACGCCGTGGCCCGCGAGCGTCGCGAGGTCGCCCTCGAGGTCGCGCGGGTACTTGTCGAGGTCCTCGCTCGGCCCGAACTGCAGCGGGTTCACGAAGATCGAGACGACGACGGTGTCGGCGAGCTCGGCGGCGCGGCCGACGAGGGCGAGGTGACCCTCGTGCAGCGCACCCATCGTGGGGACGAGCGCGACCTGCTTCCCCGCCAGTCGAGCGCGGAGCTCGGCGATCTCGGTCACGACCTGGGGCTGGCTCACCCTGTCAAGGCTAGTCCGCGAGCGCGGTCTCCACGGCCGAGCGGATGAGGGGGCCGAGCAGGCGGGTCGGCTGCTCGACACCCGCCTCCCGCAGCTCGCGCACGAAACTGGCAACGGCCTCCGTCGCGAAGCCGCGTGCGGCGGCGACGACCTCGCCGTAGCGGGCGCGCTGCGCCTCGTCGACGACGACGGGCTCGGCGCCGAGCTCGACGACGAGCGCCTGCGCGATCGGCAGCACGGGCGCGGGCGCCGTGACGGCGCACCACGTGGCCTGCAGGCGCGCGAGGTCGATGCTCGTGCCGGTGAACACCATCGCGGGGTGGATCGCGAGGGGGATGGCGCCCGCCGCGAGGGCCGGCTGCAGCACGCCCGCGCCGTGGCCGGGCGCGGTGTGCACGACGAGCTGGCCGGGCTGCCACGCTCCGACGGCGGCGAGGCCCGAGACGAGGTCGGGCAGCTCGTCGTCGGGCACCGCGACGAGCACGAGCTCGCTGCGCTCGACGAGCTCGGGCACCGTGAGCACGGGCACGCCCGGGAGCAGCGCCTCGACGCGCTCGCGTCCCTCCTCGGAGACCGTGGCGACGCCGACGACCGCGTGGCCGGCGCCGCCGAGGGCCGCGCCCAGCACGGGGCCGACGTGGCCGCCGCCGATCACGCCGATGCCGAGGCGCCCCGCGCGCTGGGTCACGCCGAGCCCCAGCGGTGGGTGCGGTCGGCGGCGATGGCGGCGACGCTCGCCGACGCGGTGTCGCGGAAGAGGGCGGAGGCGTCGAGCGCGTCGAGCGCGCCGAGCGACGGCGTGACGGGGCCCTGCACGGTGTGGAAGCGCACCTTCGCGAGGCGCAGCGCCCGCTCGAGCGGCCCCTGGCTCACGGCGACGCTCTGCGTACGGGCCGTCGGCACGACCGCGAGCGAGCGCCAGACCGCACCGCGACGCAGCACGACGGCGTCGGGGTGGAGGAGGAAGCCGTTGCGGCGCCAGGAGAACCAGCGCAGCACGGCACCGCGGCGAGGCGAGGTCGTGAAGCCGTCCTCGGGGCGCGCCGGCAGGAGACCCGCCTCGACGAGCGCGCGCGTGTCGTCGTTCATGAGGCTCGGCAGCACGAGCTCGAGCACCTTGAAGACCTCGTCGCGCGAGCCCACGGGGAGGATCGTGGTCGTGAGCTGGGCCTGCGAGCTCGACGACGCCGAGCGCGACGCGAGGTTGACGCGCACGGTCCACCAGTCGAACGGCCGCCACAGGATGTCCTGGCTGATCTCGACGGCGTGGATGCGCCCCGGAGGGATCGTCTCGTTGCTCGTCGAGAGCAGGCCGAAGCCGACCCGCACACCGTCGGCGGTGGCCGCGATCGAGTAGCGCAGCGACTTCACGACGCGGCCCACGACGAAGGAGCCGAAGCCGAAGAGCATCGGGATGAGGCCGAACAGCACGAACGGGCCGGCGTCGCCGAGCACCATCGCGAGCACGATGCCGACGATCGCGAGCGCGAAGAGCCAGGTGCCGACGTTGAGGAGCGTCGAGCCGACGAGTCGGCCGAGGCTCATGGTGACGACCGACTCCGGCGGGGCCAGGTTCGGGTCGAGCTCGGGTGCCGAGAACTCGGCGAGACGCTGGCGCGCGATGTCGGCGAGGGTCGCGCGCGCGGCCTCAGCAGTCTCCCCCTCCTCGCCCGCGGCCACGACGGCCGCCGCCTCCGCCTCGGCGCGCTCGACGGCCTCCGCGGCCTCGCGGGCCCGCAGGCCCGAGGCGCGGCGCAGCAGCTCGGCGCGCAGGGCGTCCGCGTTCGCGCCCGAGAGATAGGCGAGCTGCATGTTCGCCTCGGCGCCCGCCCCGCTGATCTCGAGCTTCGCGGCGCCGAAGATGCGCGCGAGGAGCGAGCGCTGGATGTTGATGCCCTGGATGCGGTCGAGGCGCGCCTTGCGGTGCGAGCGGAAGATCACGCCCTGACGGATCTCGACCACCTCGTCGGTGACGCGCAGCGTGTGCATGCGCCACGACACCCAGAACAGGGCGATGAACACGAGCACGATGCCGAGCGCCGCGAGGAGCACGGGCACGAGGTACTCGTCGAGCAGGCGCGTGAACGGGTCCGCCTCGCACCATCCCTCACCGGGCGGGCACACCGCGACCTGGGGGAAGAGCCACTCGAAGATGCGCTCGCGGAGGTTCGCGATGATGACGCCGACGACCGCGATGAGCGCGATGCCGCCCTTGAGGAACGGCGTCGCGGGGTGCAGGCGGTGCCAGCCGCCGTCGGCGAGGTCGACCTTGCTCACAGGCCCGCCCGGCGGGTCTCGGCGAGCGCGACGAGCCGGTCGCGCAGCTCCTCGGCGTCCTCGATCGCGAGGCCCGGGATGACGACCGCCGTGGCGGCCGCGGCCGTCACGAGCTTGAGCTCGGCGAGGCCGAGGGCGCGCGCGAGCGGTCCGCGCGTGATGTCGACGAGCTGCATCCGCCCGAAGGGCACCGCGACGATGCGCTGGAACGCGAGGCCGCGACGGAACACGAGGTCGTCCTCGCGCAGCTGGTAGCGGATGGCGCGCACGCGGCGCGGGGTGAGCGAGATGAGCACGATCATCACGGCCGCGACGGCGATCGTGATGACCCAGCCCCAGACGCCCCAGTGCAGGAGCCAGATGCTGAACGACGCGACGACGACCGAGACGATGCCGCCGATGAGGTTGCCCACGAGGTCGACGACGATGTACTTGGGCGAGACGCCGCGCCACTCCCCGGGGATCGGGTCGAGGCGGGCGGATGCGGTGGTGGCGGGCGCGTCGTCGGTCACCCGTCCAACGCTACCGGGAGCGCGTCAGGCGCGCGGGGGTGCGACCGAGTCGCGCACCACGAGCCGCGTCGGCAGGAGCACGGACTGCGGCGGCGCCCCCGCGAGCGACTCGCTCGCGACCCGCAGCACCTCGCGTCCGAGCAGGTCCCAGTCCTGCGCGATCGTCGTGAGCGGCGGGAAGAAGTCGCCCGCCTCCTCGATGTCGTCGAACCCGACGATCGACACGTCCTGGGGGATGCGGATGCCGGCCTCGCCGAACGCGCGGTAGGCGCCGAGGGCGATCTGGTCGTTCGCGCAGAACACGGCCGTCGGCAGCTCCTCGCGCGGCGTCGTCTCGACGAGCCGGCGGACGGCGTGGTAGCCGGAGCGCGCGGTCCAGTCGCCGGGCAGGGGCTCGGGCACCTCGCGTCCCTGCTCGCGGAGCACCTGCTCCCAGGTCTCCTGACGCCGCGCGGCGAAGAACGACCCCGGCGCACCCGCGATGTGGTGCACCGTGCGGTGCCCGGCCTCGAGCAGGTGGGTTACGGCGGCGATCGTGCCGCCCTTCTGGTCGGAGTCCATCGCCGAGACCCCGGGGTTCGACTGCGGGCCGATGAGGATCGCGTGCATGCCGTGCGGCACCCGCATCGGGGTGTCGAACTCGAGCTGCGAGGTGAGGATCGAGACGATGACGTCGACCGCCATCTCCTCGAGGCGCGTGAACGCCCCGCTCGTCGCGAGCCCCGTGGCCGCCGCGATCGGCATGACGGTCGTGGCGTAGCCCTCGAGCGCGGCGTACTCGGAGATCGCCTCGACCGTGCGCCGCGTGCCGACCGCGTGGAGCCCCTGGTAGACGATGCCGATCGTCTTGTAGCTCCCGCGCCGCATGGCCCGCGCCGCGAGGTTGGGGCGGTAGCCGAGCTCGCGCATGACCGCGAGCACGCGCTCGCGGGTCGCCTCGTTGACGTTGGGCTCGCCGTTGGCGACGCGCGACACCGTCTGGAGCGACAGCCCGGACACCTCGGCGACGTCCCGCATGGAAGGACGCCGCGTTCCCATGTCAGACCCCCGTGAATCCGAATCGGAAGCGGAGCGTGCCCGTCGTGGGCAGCCGGTACTGGGCCAGTGTACGGGCGCCCCAGGAGTCGTCCCCGGCGACACCCCGCCGCATGAGGGCGGGGCGCAGCACGGTGCGGTGGCTCGGCGGGAGCTCGTTCGGGTGCGCGGCGGCCTCGATCTGGTCGGGGGTCCACGGCAGGGCCGAGAACTCCATCCCCTCGGCGGCGTCGAAGCGGAGCCCCGCCCCGCGGTCGTCGGTCACCTCGGCCCACCGCACGCCCGTGCGGCTGCCGGCCTCCTGCGGGCGCAGGTAGGGCGTGAGCGCCGTGCGCACATCCGTCTCCCACACGCCGAGGCGGGCCCCGTTCCGGCGATCGACGTAGCTCTCCTCCGGCCCCTCGCCGTACCAGCGCCAGGTGTCGAGGCGGTCCGCGGTCGTGAGCATCGTGCCGAACTCGGGCAGCTCGGGCAGCCCCTCCGCGAGCTCCATCGTCTGGGTTACCTCGACGCGACCGGAGCCGTCGACGCGGTAGGCCACCTCGCACACGGTCGCCGGCCGGATGGGCAGCGCGTAGCGGTACACGGCCGTCACGCTGCCGTCGTCGCCGACCGTCACGACGGGGTCGAGCGACTCGGGCCGGGTGAACGCGTAGCGGCTCGCGAGCAGCCAGGCGCCGTCCTCGGCGGGGCCGCCCCAGCCGCGCTCGTTCGACGTCGGCGCGTGCCAGAAGTTCGGGCGCACGACGCCGCGCAGCAGTTCGCGGCCGCCCTCCGCCCCCTCGCCGAAGCGGTACGCCGTGAGGCCCCCGTGCAGGCGCGAGAAGATCACGTGGAACCGGCTGCCGTGCACGCCGATGTTGTGGATGCCGCGCACGAGCCGGGGCGGTTCGACGCCCACCTGCGCGAGCGGCGTCCACCTGCCGAACACGCCCTGCCCCCACGCGACCTCGTGGCCGGCGTCCGCCCAGGCGGTCGCCTCGCGGAGGCGGAACGACACGACGACGTCGTGCTCGCCGTCGGCGTCCGGCACCGTGACGGGCAGCGGGTACGACGCGCGCGCGCCCGGGGCGACGTCCGTCTCGACCGTGGCCGACGCGAGCACCTCGCCCTCGCGCGAGAGGGTCACGACGCACGCGAACGCGGACGAGGCCGTCGCGAGGTAGCGGTTCTCGACCGTGAAGGAGTCGCGCTCGACCGCGACCTTGAGGCCCTCGTAGACCTTCGCGACCTCCTGCGTCTTCGGGGTCGGCGTGTGGTCGGCGAAGAAGATGCCGTTGCCGCAGAAGTCGCCGTCGTGCGGCGACTCGCCGTTGTCGCCCCCGTACCCGAAGTACGCGCACCCGTCGGGGTCGGTCATGGCGATCGCCTGGTCCGAGAAGTCCCAGATGAACCCGCCCTGGAAGCGCGGCTCGCGGTAGGCGAGCTCGACGTACTCGTCGACGGCGCCGAAGGAGTTGCCCATCGCGTGCGCGTACTCGCACAGGATGAGCGGCTTGCCCGGGTGCTGCTCGAGGAAGGCCGGCAGCTGGGCGGCCGGGGTGTACATCTTGCTCAGCACGTCGCTCATCTCGGGGTGGCGCGCGTCCCAGTCGGTGCCCTCGTAGTGCACCGGCCGGTCGTCGTTCGCCCGGAACCAGTCGGCGACCGCCACGATGTCGATGCCGCCGTAGGACTCGTTGCCGCACGACCACATGACGACGCTCGCGTGGTTCTTGTCGCGCTCGAGCATGCTCGCCGCGCGGTCGAGCAGCGCGGGCAGCCACTCGGGCCGGTCGCCCGGGAACGCCTCGTCGTCGCTCGCGCCGAGGTAGCGCAGGCGGTCCCACATGCCGTGGGTCTCGAGGTTCATCTCGTCGATCACGAGGAAGCCGTAGCGGTCGGCGAGCTCGTAGAAGAACGAGTTGTTCGGGTAGTGGCTCGTGCGGATCGCGTTGACGTTGATGCGCTTGAGCGCCCGCAGGTCCTCCTCGGTCTGCTCGCGCGTCATGACGCGACCGTCGAGTCCGAACTCGTGGCGGTTGACGCCGTGGAAGACGACGCGCCTGCCGTTGAGCTTCAGGACGCCGTCCTCGATGCCGAAGCGGCGGATGCCCACCTGCTGCGGCACGACCTCGGTGAGAGCGCCGGCCGCATCCCGCACCTCGAGCACGAGCTCGTAGAGCGCGGGCGACTCCGGGCTCCACAGCCGCGGGTCGTCCACGCGCACGACGAAGACGCCGTCGCCGACGGCCTCGAGGGCCCCTGCTCCCTCGAGACGGCCGGTGACGGAGCCCTCGCCGCGCAGCTCCACCTCGACGCGCACCTCGGCGCTCGCGAGGTCGTCGGAGAGGATCGTGCGGATGCGCAGGTCCTCGATGTGCGCGCGCGGGCGACGGACGAGCCGCACTTCGCGGAACAGCCCCGAGAACCGGAACATGTCCTGGTCCTCGAGCCACGATCCGCTCGAGAACTTGAACACCTGGACCGCGAGCCGGTTGACGCCCGGCACGAGCACCTCGGTGAGGTCGAACTCGTTGGGCGTGAAGCTGTCGGTGCCGTAGCCGACGTAGTGCCCGTTGCACCACACCGCGATCGCGCTCTCGGCGCCCGCGAACACGACCGACACCGTCTCGCCGTCCTCGAGGGGGCGGTCGAGCTCGACGTCGCGCACGTAGCTCGCGACGGGGTTGAAGCCCGTCGGCACCTCGCCCGGCTCGACCTGCTCCCAGCCGTCCCACGGGTACTGCACGTTCACGTACTGGGGGCGGTCGTAGCCCTGCAGCTGGATGTGCGCGGGCACCGGGATCTCGTCCCAGCCGGACACGTCGAAGTCCGCCGCCTCGAAGCCCGCGACCACATGGGCCGGGCTCGGGGCGTAGTGGAACCGCCAGATGCCGTCGAGCGACTGCTCGTATCCGCTCCGACCGGATGCCGCCTCCGCGTGGTCGCGGAACCAGCGGTGGTCGGAGTGGGCGGGGAGGCGGTTCTCGGAGACGACGCGGGGGTCCGCGAGGCGGGCGAGGTCGAACGTCACTTGATGGCTCCTACGATGCCGTCGGCGAATGCGCGCTGCAGCACGAGGAAGACGACCATCGCCGGGAGCGAGGCGATCAGCACCGCGAGCATGAGCACGCCGTAGTCGGTGACGTACCCCGCGCTGAGGTTGGAGATGAGCATGGGCATCGTCTGCACCTCGTTCTTGATGAGGATCACACGAGGCCACAGGAAGTTGTTCCACGCGGTCATGAACGTGATGACACCGGCGGCAGCGAAGGTCGCCCGCATCGTCGGCACGTAGATGCGCGCGAAGATCGAGAGCTCGTTCAGCCCGTCCATGCGGGCGGCCTCGAGGATCTCGCTCGGGAAGGCGCGCGACGACTGCCGGAACAGCAGGATGAGCAGCGGCGTCGAGATCGCCGGGATGATGACCGCCCACAGCGAGTTGACGAGGCCGAGCTTCGCGAAGACCTGGAACAGCGGGATCATCGTCGCCGCGAAGGGGATCATCATCGCGAGCAGGATGACGGCCATCACGCGGTCCTTGCCCTTCGAGTGGTAGACCTCGAAGCCGTAGCCGGCGATCGAGCACACGATGAGTGCGAGCACCGTGGTGCCCACCGCGATGAAGAACGAGCTGAACAGCGCCGACCCGACATCCTGCGCCTTGAAGAGCTTCGCGAGGTTCTCGAAGAACGCGCCGCCCGGGATGAGGCGCGAGCCGAGCACGTCCTGGCTCGTGTTCGTCGAACCGACGACCATGAAGTAGAGGGGGAACAGCGAGAAGAGGGTCCAGATCCCGAGGAAGGCGTACCCGGGCGCCGCCCGGAGGGTGGAGGTCTTAGTCACGCTTGTCACCGACCCGGAGCTGGATGAAGGCGAGGATCGCCACGAGGATGAGGATCACGTACGACAGCGCGGCGCCGTAGCCGAAGTTCGGGTTCCGCTGGAACGACACCTCGTAGAGGTAGTGGGACATCGACATCGACGCGTACGCCGGACCGCCCTTGGTCAGGTTCCACGACTCGTCGAAGAGCTGGAGGGTGCCGTTGGTCGACAGGATCGCCGTCAGCAGGATGATCGGCTTGAGCTGCGGCACGGTCACGCGCCAGAAGGTCTGGAACGCGTTCGCGCCGTCGATGCGCGCGGCCTCGAGGGTCGAGCGGTCGACGTTCTGAAGACCCGCGAGGAAGAAGATCATGTTGTAGCCCGTCCACCGCCACAGCAGGCCGAGGATGAGCACGAAGCGCGCGGTCTCGGGCTCGCCGAGCCAGTTGACGGGCGGCACGCTGAACAGCGCGAGGAAGTCGTTCATGAAGCCGTCGGTCGCGAAGATCGTGCGGAACACGAGGGAGTACGACACGAGCGAGACGGCGGCCGGCAGGAAGATCGCCGTGCGCCAGAACGCCTTGGCCTTGAGGTTCGGGTTGTTGAGCAGGTTCGCCAGGATCATGGCCAGGATGAGCATGATCGGCACCTGGATGATCAGGTAGATGAAGGTGTTGACGAGCGTCTGCTTGAAGATCTCGTCCCCGAACAGGCGCTGGTAGTTGTACCAGAGCGGGTCGGCGAAGTTCAGGTTCGTGCCGCGTCCGCTCTGGAGCGACAGGATGAACGCCTGGATCATCGGCACGAAGTTCACGAGCACGATGAGGACGGCGGCGGGGGCCAGGAACGCCCAGCCCGTCAGGTTGAGTCGGCGGTCCATCCCGGCCCTCCGACGGTTGTCGCGCGTGGGCCCTCGCCCGCGCGCGCGGCTCGCCCTCTCGGGCGTCGCGGTCAGCGCACTCACTTCGGCACCTCGGTCCTCTTCTGCGTGGTCGTGTTCGTGATCGTGTCGATGGCGGGCGTGGTGCCGGAGGGCGGGTCGCCCCCGCCCTCCGGCATCAGCGGGCTCAGCCCATCGCGAACTCGACCGTGGCCTGAGCCTCCTCGAGCGAGGACTTCAGGTCGGCACCGCCGATGATCTTCGTGATCGCGGCGCTCACGGCGTCGCGACCCTCGTAGTAGTAGACGCCCGTGTTGTTGCTGGGCACCTCGGCGCCGAACGCGACGACGTCGGCGAAGATCGCCTGGCCGCCGAAGAAGTCGAGCGCCTGACCGTAGACGTCGCTGTCACCCGCGGGGATCCAGTTCGCGACCGCGCCGGCCTTCGGCAGGATCGTGTCGTAGAGCTCCGTGGAGCCGGCGAAGGTCTTCGCGAGGAAGTCGGTCGCGAGATCGACGTCCGCGTTCGAGGTGACGACCCACGACGAGCCGCCGTTGGCGGAGTAGTTGGTCGCGCCCGAGACGCCGTCGAGCTTCGGGAGGTTGGTGACCGCCCAGTTGCCGGCCTGGTCGTCGGCCGTCTGGATCGATCCGACGATCCACACGCCGTTGATGAGGCCGCCGACGGACCCGTTCACGAAGGTGCTGATGTACTCGTCCCACGAGTTGACCTCGACGAAGACGCCCGACTTCACGAGCTTCGTGTAGACCTCGATGGCCTTCTCGAGCACCGAGTTGTCGGCGATCGTCGGGTTGCCCTCGGCGTCGAACAGGCTCGCGCCCGCCGACTGGAGCATCATCATGATCATGTCGGAGGAGCCGGCCTGACCCGAGAGCAGCGGCTTGCCCGTCTTGGCGAGCACGTCCTCCGCCTTGGTCTGGAACTCGCTCCACGTGATGTCGGTGAAGTCGTCGATCGTGTAGCCGGCCTCGGCGAGCACGTCGGTGCGGTAGGCGCCGATCGCCGTGCCCGCGTCGAACGGCACGCCGTAGTGGGAGCCGTCGAGCGTCGAGTAGTCGGTCACCGCCTGCGGGAACTGCGAGAAGTCGATGCCCGAGTCGGTGATGTCGGTGAAGGCGTCGGGGTAGTTGATGAGGTTCTTCTGGAACGCGTTGTTCTGCATGAGCAGGATGTCGGGGAGCTCGTCGAGCTCCTGCGACTGCGCCAGGGTGGTGAGCTTGGTCTGCAGGTCGTCCCACGGCGTCTCGACGATCTCGAGCGTGAAGTCGGGGTTGTCCTTCTGGTAGACCTTCTCGGCCTCCTGCATGGCGTAGATGTTGAACGCCGGGTCCCAGGTCCAGACGGTGAGGGTGTTGTCTCCGCCGGCACCGCCGCCGTTGTCGCCGCCGTCGCTGCTGCAGCCGCTCAGCACGAGCGCGACGGGCATGGCCATCGCGATCGCTGAGACGGCGATCTTCGTGGTTCGCTTCAAGACAGGATCCTTCCTTGGTTCCGTTCTCTTGAGAGATGCCCGGGACGCCGCTCTGCGCCCTCGCTGTGTGCTCGTCCTTGAGCATCGCCTCGGGGGATGTGTTGCGATGGTGACGTTAACATGTGAACGTCACCATCGGCAACGAGAATCTCGAAATGCCTGATCAAGGTAGGGTTCTGCGTCAGTGCGGAGCGACGACGGGAGGCTGCTCGTCGTCGTCCGGCGGCACGACGCACCAGCTCTCCGCGACGAGCCCGGCCACCATGAGGAGCACCCCACCCACGAGCATCGCGACGCCCGCCCACAGCGCGGAGACCGCGCTCACCGGACGGATGAGCAGCTCGGCGACGAGCCCCACCGCCGCGCCGCCGAGCAGCGCACCGGCGACCGCCGACGCCTTCGCGATGAGCACGACGCGCGTCGCGTAGAACGGGTCGACGCGCGGCCGGGGAAGCGCATCCGCACCCCGCTCGCGTCCCCCGCGCGTCGCCCGGCGCACGGGCAGCGCGAGCACCACGACGACGACCGCGATGAGCACGAGCGTCACCGCGAGGGTCACCTGCGGCACGATCTTCGAGAGCCCCACCGCCGCGAGCCCGAGCTGCAGGGCGATCGCGAGCACCGCGGCGCCGAGCGCGAGCAGCGCGAGCAGAGCCGGACGGGTGCGCGTCACGCGGCTCCCCCGTCGAGTTCGGCGAGCAGCTGCTCGACGCTGCCGTGCCCGGGCAGCTCGGCGAGCGGGTCGGCGACGAGCCACGGACGCAGCACGAAGTCGCGCTCGTGGGCGCGCGGATGCGGGAGGGTCAGCTCGGGATCGTCCTTGACGAGGTCGCCGAACGCGATGAGGTCGAGGTCGAGGGTGCGGTCGCCCCAGCGCTCGGTGCGCGTGCGGCCGTGGGCGTCCTCGATGCGGTGCAGCACGTCGAGCAGCTCGCGGGCGCCGAGCGTCGTCTCGTAGACCGCGACGGTGTTGAGGTAGGCGGGGGCGTCGCGGTCGACGCCGTACGGCCGCACCGCGGGCGTCTCGATCGGCGGCGCCATCGCGACGAGCTCGACGCCGTCGGTCGCCGCGAGCTCGTCGGCCGCCGCCTGGATCGTCGCCGCGCGGTCGCCGAGGTTCGCCCCGAAGGCGACGACGGCGGTGACCCCCGCGCTCACGAGCGGCTCCTGCGCACCGTCACCGCGACATCCGCGAAAGGCACCTCGATGGGCGCCGACGGCTTGTGTACCGTCACCTCGACCGAGTCCACGCGCCGGTACTCGAGCACGAGGTCCGCGACGCGCTCGGCGACCGTCTCGATGAGGTCGACGGGCTCCGACTCCACCGCCGCGACGACGCGGTTCGCGAGCACGCCGTAGTCGACCGTCTCGGCGAGGTCGTCGCCCGCCGCCGCGGGACCGAGGGGCAGGTGCAGCACGACGTCCACGACGAACAGCTGGCCCTCGATGCGCTCGTGCGAGAGCACGCCGTGGTAGCCCATGGCACGCAGCCCCGTGAGGGTGATCGAGTCAGTCGCGGTCATCGGCGCCTCCCGTCCTCCAGTGGTCCCACACGTCGAGGGCGAGCCGCGTCGCCGCGACGTCGTGCACGCGCACGCCCCACGCGCCCGAGGCCGCCGCGAGCGCGCTGATCGTCGCCGTGGGCGCGTCGCGCTTGCCGAGCGGCGCGTTCGGCGGCAGCAGCCGCCCGATGAAGCGCTTGCGGGAGGCGCCGACGAGCACGGGCGCGAGCGGGGTGAGCCGGTCGAGGCCGCGCAGCAGCTCCCAGTTGTGGTGCGCGTTCTTCGCGAAGCCGAGACCCGGGTCGATGATGATCTGCTCGGGGCGCACGCCGAAGACGATGAGCTCGGCGATGCGCGCCTTGAGCTCCTCGCGCACCTCGGTCACGACGTCCGCGTAGTCGGGGGTCGCGTCCGCCCCGCCGCGCCAGTGCATGACGACGAAGCGCACGCCCGTCTCGGCGGCGACGACCGCCATCTCGGGGTCGTAGAGGCCGCCCGAGACGTCGTTGATGATCGTGGCGCCCTCCTCGACCGCGGCGCGCGCCGTGGAGGCGTTGCGCGTGTCGATCGACACGGGGGTGCCGGCCTGGGTGAGCGCCCGCACGACCGGAAGCACGCGGTCCTGTTCCTCATCCGGGTCGACGGCGACCGCGCCCGGACGCGTCGACTCGCCGCCCACGTCGATCCAGTCGGCGCCCGCGTCGCGGAGCCTCCGCGCGTGCGCGACGGCGTCGTCGAGCCTCTCCCACCGGCCGCCGTCGCTGAACGAGTCCGGGGTGACGTTGAGCACGCCGAGGATCGCGGTCACGGCACCTCCGCCTCGGGGACCACCGAGCCGGCGCCCGCGCCGATGAGGGCGAGCACGCCCGCGCGCTCCGCGGCATCCGCGAGGTCGCCGCGGCTCGCGACCGTGACGGTCGTCGAGTGGGCCTGCCGTGCGCCGCGCGCGGTCACGCAGCCGTGGCGCGCGTCGAGCACGACGAGCACACCGCGCGGCGCGAGCCCCTGCTCGATCGCGTCGGCGATCTGGTCGCCGAGGCGCTCCTGCAACTGCGGACGCGAGCTCAGGGTCTCGACGACGCGCGCGAGCTTGCCGAGCCCCACGATCCGCTCGCCCGGGGCGTACGCGACGTGGGCGACGCCCGTGAACGGCAGCAGGTGGTGCTCGCACGTCGAGCGGAAGGCGATGTCGCGCACGATGACGAGCTCCCCCGACGAGTCCTCGCCGTCGAACGCGGCCGAGGCGGCGAGGTGCTCGAGCGGGTCCTCGTCGAGGCCCGCGAAGAGCTCGACGTACGACGCCGCGATGCGGGCAGGGGTCTGGGAGAGGCCGGGACGGGACGGGTCCTCGCCGATCGCGCGCAGGAGCTCGACGACGGCCGCCTCGATGCGCTCCGAGTCGATGGGCACGGTCGGACTCTACGCGGGTGCGATGCCGGGCGCCTGACGCGGACGCGGCGTGCGCTTGGGCGGGCTGGGCTCCGAGTCCACGCCGGCGTCCACCGCCTCCGGGTCGACCGGGGCGGACGCGGCGATCTGGATCGGCGGGAGGTCGCTCACCGGGCGGCTCTCGCTCGAGAGCCACTGGGGGCGCTCGGGCAGCTTGCGCACGTTCTCGAAGATCGCGGCGAGCTGCGTGTGGTCGAGCGTCTCCTTCTCGATGAGCTGGCGGGCGAGCTCGTCGAGGATGTCGCGGTTCTCGGTGAGCACGCGGTACGCCTCGTCGTGCGCCTGCTCGATGAGCGCGCGCACCTCCGCGTCGACGCGCTCCGCGAGCTCCTCCGAGTAGTCGCGCTGGTGGCCCATGTCGCGGCCGAGGAACACCTCGCCCTGCGACTGGCCGAGCTTCACGGCGCCGATCGTGGCGCTCATGCCGTACTCGGTGACCATCTTGCGCGCGGTCGCCGTGGCCTTCTCGATGTCGTTCGACGCGCCCGTCGTGGGGTCGTGGAAGACGATCTCCTCGGCGACGCGGCCGCCCATCGCGTAGGTGAGCTGGTCGAGCAGCTCGTTGCGGGTGACCGAGTACTTGTCCTCGAGCGGCAGCACCATGGTGTAGCCGAGGGCGCGGCCGCGGGGGAGGATCGTGACCTTCGTCACGGGGTCGGTGTGGTTCATCGCCGCCGCCGCGAGTGCGTGACCGCCCTCGTGGTAGGCCGTGATGAGCTTCTCCTTGTCCTTCATGACGCGCGTGCGGCGCTGCGGACCGGCCATGACGCGGTCGACGGCCTCGTCGAGCGCGCGGTCGTCGATGAGCTGCGCGTTGCTGCGCGCCGTGAGGAGCGCGGCCTCGTTGAGCACGTTCGCGAGGTCGGCGCCCGTGAAGCCGGGCGTCTTGCGCGCGAGCACTGCGAGGTCGACGTTCTTCGACATCGGCTTGCCCTTGGCGTGCGTCTCGAGGATCTTCTCGCGGCCCTTGAGGTCGGGGGCGTCGACGCCGATCTGGCGGTCGAAGCGCCCCGGACGCAGAAGGGCGGGGTCGAGGATGTCGGGGCGGTTGGTCGCCGCGATGAGGATGACGTTCGTCTTGGGGTCGAAGCCGTCCATCTCGACGAGGAGCTGGTTGAGGGTCTGCTCGCGCTCGTCGTGACCGCCGCCGAGACCCGCGCCGCGGTGGCGGCCGACGGCGTCGATCTCGTCGACGAAGATGATCGCCGGCGAGTTCTGCTTGGCCTGGTCGAAGAGGTCGCGCACGCGGCTCGCGCCGACACCCACGAACATCTCCACAAAGTCCGATCCCGAGATCGAGTAGAACGGCACGCCCGCCTCGCCCGCGACCGCGCGCGCGAGGAGCGTCTTGCCGGTGCCGGGAGGGCCGTACAGCAGCACGCCCTTCGGGATGCGCGCCCCGACCGCCTGGAACTTCGACGGGTCCTTGAGGAAGTCCTTGATCTCCTGGAGCTCCTCGACCGCCTCGTCGACGCCCGCGACGTCGGCGAACGTGACCTTCGGGCTCTCCTTCGAGACGAGCTTCGCGCGCGACTTGCCGAACTGCATGACGCGGTTGCCGCCGCCCTGCATCGACGTGAAGAGGAACCAGAAGATGACGCCGATGAGCAGGAACGGGATGAGGATGCCGAGCAGGCTCGTGAACCAGTTGGTCTGCGGCACCTCGTCGTCGAAGGCCGCCTTCGAGCCCGTGATCGCCTCGACGACCTCGTCGCCGCGCTGGGACACGTAGTAGAACTGCACCTGGGTGCCGTAGTCGACGCCGTCGGCGGAGTACGCCTTCTCGAGGATGAGGTCGACGCGCTGCTCGCCGTCGACGATCTTCACCTTCTCGACCGTCGAGCCGTTCAGCAGCTCGAAGCCCTGCTGGGTCGTGATGGCACGGAAGCCGGAGGCGGTCAGCAGGTTGAAGCCGACGATCAGGATGATGGCGCCCAGCACGATGTACACGAGCGGGCCGCGGAAGATGCGCTTGAAGTCCATGTGCGTGCGGGAGGGCACCCGCATCCTTTCCTCTGAGACGTGCCCCTCAGGCTACCGCCCGGCTCCTTTGCCGCGTCTGGGTGTTCGCCTGAGGCTGAGCCTGCACCCGCCCGCCCGATCGGGCCATCAGGCGCGGGGCGGCGCCGTCACGAGTAGACGTGCGGGGCGAGGATGCCGATGCCGCGCAGGTTGCGGTACTTCTCGGCGTAGTCCAGGCCGTAGCCGACGACGAAGTGGTTGGGGATCTCGAAGCCCACGTAGCGCACGTCGACGTCGACCTTCGCGGCCTCCGGCTTGCGCAGCAGGGCGCAGATCTCGACCGACGCGGCGCCGCGGCTCTCGAGGTTCTCGCGCAGCCACGAGAGGGTGAGGCCCGAGTCGATGATGTCCTCGACGATGAGCACGTGGCGGTCGGTGAGGTCGGTGTCGAGATCCTTGAGGATGCGCACGACGCCCGACGACTGGGTGCCGGCCCCGTAGGAGCTCACGGCCATCCAGTCCATCTCGATGTGGCGGCGCAGCTCGCGCGACACGTCCGCCATCACCATGACGGCGCCCTTGAGCACACCCACGAGGAGCAGCTCGCGGCCCTCGTAGTCACGCTCGATCTCGCGGCACAGCTCGGCGATCCGCGCGTGGATGTCCGCCTCGCTGAGCAGCACTTCGGACAGGTCACCCTCGATCTCGGACGCTTCCATGCGTCCAACCCTAAGCCGCCCGCCATAGTTCCCGTTCCGCGTGTTTGTTCCCGAAGGAACGGGTGCAAACACGCGGAACGGGAACTATGTGGCAGAGAAGACGAGCAGCGAGCCCTCCCGGCGGGCCGTGATGCCGGGCAGATCGACAGGGCCCTGCCCGTGCCAGTCGGTGACGAGCCGCGCGACCTCGAGCGTCTGCGCGCGCGTGAGCGAGGTGCCGAACTCCGCCTGCACGACATAGCGGATGATGCGCTGGCGCAGCGCCGCCGGGTTCGCCGCGAGCGCCCGCACGGACACGGCGATCCCGGCCTCCGCGGGCTCGCAGATGTCCTCGATGATCTCCTCGATCTGCTGCTCGAACGCCTCGGCGTCCTCGCGGGCCTGCTCGGCCGTGCGGGCGAGGGCCTCCGCGATGCCGGGGCCGAGCTCGGCCTCGAGCACGGGCAGCACGCGCTCGCGCACGCGCACCCGGGTGTACGAGAGGTCGACGTTGTGCGGGTCGTCCCAGGGCTCGAGTCCCTCGTCGAGGCACGCCTGCCGCGTCGTCGCGCGGCGGATGCCGAGCAGCGGCCGGCGCAGGAGGCCCGCCACGGGCTCCATACCCGCGAGGCTCGCCGCGCCGCTGCCGCGGGCGAGTCCGAGCAGCACCGTCTCGGCCTGGTCGTCGAGCGTGTGGGCGAGCAGCACCGCGGACGCTCCGAGCTCGCGCGCGTGAGCGTGGAGGGCGGCGTGGCGCGCCGCTCGTGCGGCCGCCTCGGGCCCGCGGTCGGCGCCCACCTCGACGCGCACGACGCGCACGGGGTCGAGGGCGAGCGCGCGCGCCTGGTCCGCAGCCCGCGCGGCCACGACATCCGACCCCTCCTGCAGGCCGTGGTCGACGACCACGGCGCCCGCCCGGATGCCGGCCCGCGGCGCCTCGAAGGCGGTCGCCGCCGCGAGGGCGAGCGAGTCGGCGCCGCCCGAGAGCGCGACGAGCACGAGCGGTGCGGGGTCGCGGCCGGCCAGGTCGTCGAGCGCGGTGCGGACCGCACGACGGATGTCGGCCCGGGCGGGCGTGAGACGGGGGCGCGGAGCGTCGACAGGCATCGGCTAACGTTATTCCGCGCTCTGCACGCAACGACACCAGGAGACGAAATGGCCGAGTACCCCGCCGTCATCGAGATCCCGAAGGGGAGCCGCAACAAGTACGAGGTCGACCACGAGACGGGACGCGTCTTCCTCGACCGCGTGCTGTTCACCGGCTTCGTCTACCCCACCGACTACGGCTTCTTCGAGAACACGCTCGGCCTCGACGGCGACCCCGTCGACGTGCTCGTGCTGCTCGACTACCCGCTCTTCCCCGGCGTGGGCGTCAACGTGCGCCCCGTGGGCGTCTTCAAGATGACCGACGACGGCGGCTCCGACGCCAAGGTCATCGCCGTGCCCGCGAAGGACCCGCGCTGGTCGCACATCCAGGACGTCGACGACATCCCCGAGTACACGAAGAAGGAGATCGAGCACTTCTTCGAGCACTACAAGGACCTCGAGCCCGGCAAGTGGGTCAAGACCGAGGGCTGGGGCGACGCCGCCGAGGCCGAGCAGATCGTGCAGGCGGGCATCGCCGCCTACCAGCACTGAGTCCGTCTCCGGAGCGCCCTCTCACCCGCGGGTGAGGGGGCGTTCCGCGTTTCAGGGGCCGGTGCGTCAGCCGGTGGGGCGGCCCGCGTAGGGCACGAGGTCGAAGGTGCGCATCGACGTGATGCGCACGGTGAGTCCCGGATACGGCGCCTCGAGCATCTGGTTGCCGCCGAGGTAGATCGCCACGTGGTACTTCGTTGCCGACGCGGAGCCGCCGTCGGCGTAGAACAGCAGATCGCCCGCCTTGATCTGGCCGATCGGCACGAGCCGGTTCTGGCCCGCCAGGTAGTTGTACTGGCTCGTGGAGCCCCACGGCCCGACGTAGACGCCGACGGAGGCGTACGCGGCCTTCACGAGGCCCGCGCAGTCGTACACGTCGGGCCCCATCGCGTTGCCATACGGCTTGCCGAGCTGCGCCTTCGCGAAGGCGATCGCGCCGTCGACGAGCGACGACGTCGGCGGCGGGGGAGTCGGGTCGACCCCCGGCGGCGGGTTCGTCGGCGGCTGGGTCGGGGACGGGCTCGGCTGTTGCGGGGGCGACGACGGCTGCTGACTCGGCGGGGTGGACGGTTGCCCGCCGCCGGGGTTCGTCGGCTGCCCCGCGCCCGGGTTCGCGGGCGGGGTGGGCTGCTGGTTCGCGATCCCCTCGAGGTACTGCCGCTCGAGCTCGGCGGTCGTGCCCTTGAGGCTCGCGAGCTGCGCGTAGAGCACGGTCTGCGTCGCGGCGTGCTGCGCGAGCTGCGCCTCGACCGCGGCGACGGCCTTCGCCGCGTCGTCGGCGGCGCGCTGGGCGGCATCGGCGAGGTCCGCGCGCTCCCGCTCGGCGAGCGCGGCCTCGTCCTGCAGGGCGGTGAGGGTGCGCTTGTCGAAGAGCGCGCGCTCGACGAGCGCGGCCGACGAGGAGCTGAGCTTCGACATCGTGCCGAGGCGCGCGAGCAGGGCGTCGGCGTCCGCCTCCGACGAGAACGCGAGGGCGATCGACGGGGTGCCGCCGCCGGCGCGCGCGAGGCGCGCGACGAGGCCGGACGCGAGCGCCGCCGAGTCGTCGGCCCGCCGCTGGGCGTCGGCCACCTGCGACGCGAGCCGCGTCGACTTCGCCTCGGCGTCGGCGAGCGCCGCGCGTGCGATGTTCGCCTCCTCGGCCGCCATGAGGGCGTCGCGGCCGAGGCGGTTCGACTCCGCCATGAGGTCGAGCACGAGCCGCTCGATCTTGGCGACCTCGGCGCGCGTCGCGGCCTCGCTCTGCTTGGCCGCCTGCACCTCCGACCACGTGGGGTAGTCGCCGCGCAGCATGGGGGTCGCGACCGCCCCCGGCGCCGCCCCGCTTGCCGTGAGGGCGAACGCCGCGGCCAGGGACACGGCCGCGGTGGTGGCGTGCCCCGGTCTCGGCGGGGTCATCGCGCCCGCCGCATCCGATCAGCCAAGGGTGATCCCCCGCTCGCGCAGGAATGGGACCGGGTCGACCAGGTCGCCGTTGACGCGGATCATGAAGTGCAGGTGGCAGCCCGTGGAGCCGCCGGTCGTGCCGACCTTCGCGATGAGCTGGCCCGGGCCGACCTGCTGGCCGACGTGCACGCCGATGCCGCCGGGCATGATGTGCCCGTAGCCCGACGAGGTGCCGTCGCCGTGGTCGATGGTGATGTAGTTGCCGAGGTCGCTGTACCAGCCCGCGTAGGTGACGGTGCCGGCGTGCGTCGCGTAGATCGGGGCGCCGCAGCCCTGGCCCGCGAGGTCGACGCCCGAGTGGCCCTTCCACACGTGGTAGATCGGGTGGAAGCGCCAGCCGAAGCTGCTGGAGATGTAGCCGGCGGCGGGGCGCGCCCATCCGCTCGCGCTCACCTCGCCCGCGGCACCCGAACCCCACTGCTTGCGGATGCCCTCGAGGTAGTCGGCCTCGGTGACCTCGCGGCGGTCGGTGAGGTACGCGACGAGGGCCTGGGCCTTCGCCTGCGCCTCCTGGTGCTCGGCGAGCTTCGTGGCGGCCGCGACGGCGGCCTCCTGCGCGATGAGGAACTTGGCCTCGGCCTCCGCCTTGAGCTCGGCGAGCTTGTCCTGAGCCACCTGCTCCTGCTCGGCGAGCGACTTCGCGATGTTCTGCAGCTGGAGCGCCTTCGCGTAGACGGAGGCGTTGCGCTCGGTGACCTTCTGCATCGTGCCGATGCGGTAGAGGTAGCCGTCGGCGTCGCCGGAGTCGCTGAAGAGGCCGGCGGTGAGGTCGGAGCCGCCCTGCTTGGCGAGGTTGTTGATGAGCTGCGTGGACTGGCGCTTGGCCTCGTCTGCCTCCGCCTGGGCGGCCTCGCGCTGCTCCTGGAGCGTGTTCACGACGAGCACCTGCGCGTCGTAGGCCTCTTCGGCGGCGGCGTACTCCTCGCCGGCCTTCTGGGCCTCGGCCTGCGTGCGCTCGACCTCGGCCTCGGCGGCCTTGATGGCCTTGTTGAGCTTGTCGAGCTGCGCCTTGGCGGACGCCTCGTCGCGCTTCGCTGCCTGGACGTCGGCCCAGCTCGGGTAGTCGGCGGCGCGGGCCGCGGTGGCGGGCTGCACACCGAGCGTGACGGTCAGCAGGAGCGCGGCGATGGCCGCGATGGGCGTGGTGGCGCGCATCCCGTTCCGGCGGACGCGCGTGCGCTCCGCTCCCCCTCGGTACTGCATGCTCCCCCCGTTCTCTGCGACCGACCGCGTCGTTATGTCACATGAGCAACATCAACCACGCTAACAACACGCGGTCGCGCATACCAGGATGCCGCAGCCGCCCGTCAAGCCTCAACCATCAGTTGAGCTTCTCCGGCAGGCCACGCCCACGTCCGCGAAAGTGCGCCGATGCGCGAGAGCGCACGCTCGAGCGGACGCCGACACGCGAGCTCCCACCAGGATGCGACGGGATGCGGCGCCCGATTAGCGTTAATGGCGATCGACACGTATGCTTGACCCTCGGTTGCTATGCGGTTCGCCGACATGGCCCCATCGTTTAGTGGCCTAGGACACCGCCCTTTCACGGCGGCAGCACGGGTTCGAATCCCGTTGGGGTCACCAACCGAGAAAAACTGAACAAGCAAGGCCCTGTAGCGCAGTTGGTTAGCGTGCCGCCCTGTCACGGCGGAGGTCGCGGGTTCAAGTCCCGTCAGGGTCGCTGGTCGAGAGCCTTTCCGAAAGGGGAGGCTCTCGCACAATCAGCGGCGCAGCCGCTGAGGCTCTGTAGCTCAGTTGGTAGAGCGCACGACTGAAAATCGTGAGGTCACGGGATCGACGCCCGTCGGAGCCACCACGGAAAGCCCCCGCACCGCCGGAGGCTTTCGTCATGTCATGTTCCGGGGCCTCCATGTCCACCTCGCTCACGACGGGCAGCCCCTGGCGCGTCATCCTGCTGTTCTCCGCACCCCTGCTCGTCGGCAACGTCGTGCAGCAGCTCTACCAGGTGGTCGACGCGGTCGTCGTGGGACGCTACCTCGGCATCGGCGCGCTCGCCGCAGTCGGCGCGACCGGCAGCCTGCTGTTCCTGCTGCTGGGCTTCGCCTGAGGGCTCACCTCGGGGTTCGCGATCCCCACCGCGCAGGCGTTCGGTGCGGGCGACGCGGCGGGGGTACGACGCTCGGTGGCCGCGGGCACGATTCTCACCGGCGCCACGGCGGCCGCCCTCACGATCGGCGCGCCGCTCGTCACCGATGCCGCGTTGCGCCTCATGAACGCCCCGGCCGAGCTGCTGCACGAGGCCGTGGTGTTCGCGCAGATCAACTTCCTCGGCGCCGGCGCGATCATGTTCTTCAACTACCTCGCGGCGATCATCCAGGCCATCGGGGATTCCCGCACGCCGCTCATGTTCCTCATGATCGCGTGCGGCCTCAACATCGGCCTCGTCATCCTCATGGTGGGCCCGCTCGGCTGGGGCGTCGCGGGCGCTGCGATCGCGACCGTCGTGTCGCAGGCGGTGTCGGTGCTGCTGTGCCTCGAGTACGTGCGTCGGCGCGTGCCGGCGCTCCACGTGCGCCGCGCCGACTGGAGGGTGACCCGCGTCGACCTCGCCGTGCACCTGCGGCTCGGACTGCCGATGGGCTTCCAGGCCTCGATCATCGCGATCGGCACCCGGCCGAGCAGCTCCGCCTCAACGACCTCGGCGCGAGGCGGTCGCGGCCTACGCGACCGCCTCGCGGATCGACCGCCTCGCGGTGGCCCTCCTGCAGTCGCTCGGGCTCGCCGTGTCGATGTTCGTCGCTCAGAACTTTGGCGGCGGCCGGCCCGACCGCATCCGTCGCGGCGTGCTGCAGGGAACCCGGATGTCGATCGGCGCCTCGCTGCTGCTGGGCATCGTCTTCATCACCCTCGGGACGCCGCTCGTGCGGCTGTTCGTCGGTGATCAATCGGATGCGGTGGGCGCGATGGCCGCCGAGATGCTCGTGATCAACGGGGCCTGCTATAGCGCGCTCGGCGTGCTGTTCGTGCTGCGCGGGGCCCTGCAGGGCCTCGGGCACACCATGATCCCCACCGTGACAGAGGTCGTCGAGCTCATCATGCGCGGGGGCGCGGCCGTCGTGCTCGGCGCCGCGTTCGGCTACGTCGGCGTCGTGTGGAGCAACCCGCTCGCCTGGCTGGGCGCCGCGATCATCCTCGTCCCGGCCTATGTGCGCGCCCATCGGGATCTCGCGCACCAACCCATCGCCCCCGCACTCGTCACCCCGACGACGTCGATCCCGGTCGTCGGGCCGAGCGACGGCTCGATGGTGGTCGACGCGATCGTCACGCAGCCGATCACACTGCCCATGACCGCTGAGCGCCGCAACCTCATCCGGGTGCTCGCGCGCCGCTCGCCGTCGCGGCGGCGCTGACGCCGCCACGCCGGGCCCGGAGCGGCGGTCTTCCGCCCCTTCATCGAGCGCGGCCCGCACGCTAGCGTGAGCCCGATGACCCGACGCCCGCGCCGCTCCGAGATGGTCGCCGACGCGACCCTCGTGTCGCTCGCGGCGGCACGACAGGCGGTCAAGAACGTCATGCTCGTGCGCGCGCTGCGCGACACCGCCGACTTCGACGAGGGGTGGTACGCGGATGCCGCCCGTCGCGAACTCGAGCTGCTCGCTCATGAGGCGGAGGTCGAGGCTGCTCGACTCCGAGAGGTGCGCGAGGCGACGCGGCGGCGACGCGGCGTGGCCCGGGCTGCCGACGACTACCGAGCCGCCGACGGTCGGCGACTCAAGCGGCGCGCCCGCGTACTCGAGGAGCTCGCCGAGCGGCTGGCGCACCTCGCGCGCGACGACGCTGCCGTCGGAGGGCTCATCACCGAGGCCCGTCTGCGTGCGCTCGACGAGATCGCTGCGGCCACGGCATCCGTGCCGGGGGTCGGGCGTTCACGCGCCGCGACCGGCATCGCGCGCTCGCGGGCGCTGCAGTCGCTGCGCGAGGAGCTCAGCGACTACGCCGACTGACGGGCCGCTGAGCGCCTCGGTCTCTGCGGAGGGGTCGGGGCGCCCGGAGGCACGGGCGGCTGAGCGGGAGCGGGCGGCTGCGAGCCCGGCTGCGGCGCCGGTGGCTGCTGCATGGGCTGCTGCGGTACGGGAACGCCGGGGTACACCGGCTGCCCCGGATGCTGCCGCGGGAACTGCTGCTGCACGGGAGCCTGCGCCGGAGCCGCGTAGTACGGGGGAGCCTGCTGCGCGGGCACGTAGCCGGGCTGCTGCACGGGCTGCGGCGGTTTGGGCACCTTGGGTTCGAACGCGCGCAACAGGAGCGGGATGACCGCGGTCACGACGGCCACGAGGCTCGTCGCGCCCGCCACGCGCCACCACCAGTCGGGCCAATCGTGCTCGGGGAACACCGCCGGGATCGCCAGCACGATCGCGGTCGCCCACACGAGGCCGATCGTGACGATCGCCATGATCTTGCCGAGCCGCGTGCGGCCGCGGGTGACGAAGCGGAGGCCGTAGAGCTGCATGAACAGCAGAGCGAGCCGCAGCAGCACGATGACACCGAGCACGCGCACCATCTGCACGAACCAGACGGATGCCGCTGCCGTGTCCTCCGGTTGCAGCCAGCCGTTCCACAGCTTCATCAGACCGACCGCGACGATGATGACGTTGACGATCGTCGAGACGCCGAGATACCAGCGGTTGGGGCCCGTGCCGACGTTCGCGTCGAGCACGACCGCGCCAGCGAAGAGCGCCACGAGCAGAAGCGTGAGCCACGCGCGGCCCGCGACGTTGGCCTGGTCGCCAGCGATGATGAAGTAGGCACCGAGCGCTGCGGCGGCGACGAGGGCGCCGATCGCGAGGTAGAGCGCGGCGGTCGCGGTGCGCGAGCGCCCGGCCGGAGCCTCGGCCGCGGTCACGTCGGGCGGAGGGGTCGCGGTCATGCCAGCGATCGTGACGAGCACCCTGGCGTCGCGGAGAGAACCCCGGTGCCTGTGGATAGCGCTCCCCATGCCGCCCCCGGGGACGAACGGAAGCCGCACGTCACCTCCGCGGACTAGCGTGTCTTGCGATGGCCCTTACCCGCTCTCCGTTCCGGCGCCGGCCGCTCTTCGCGGACCTCGTCGCGGATGCGATGCTCGTCGCGCGCGCCGGCGTGCGGCAGCGCGTCAAGAACGTCGTCATCATGCGCACCCTGCGCGACGGCGTCGACTTCGATCTCGCGTGGTACAAGGATGCCGTACGCATCGAACTCGAGGCGCTCGCCGTCGAGAACGAGACAGCCGCCGATCAGCTCGTCCGCGACGCCGAGCACGCCCGAGGCCGGCACTTCCGCGCCTCGACCGCCCGGGACTATGTGGACCGCGACGTGCCCAAGCTGCGCCGCCGCCGCCGGGTGCACCTCGCACTCGCGGCCCGCCTGCGCGCGCTCGCCGAAGACGAACCCGCGGTCATCGCCCTCGTGGAGGAAGCCCGAGTGCTCGCCCTCGACGACATCGCATCCGCTGCCGCCGCCGTGCCGCGCGCCCGCGGTTCCCGACCCCTCACCGGGCCTGCGCGTCGCATCGCGATCGCCGACCTGCTCGACGATCTCGACGACCTCGCGCGCGAGCGCGACGACGGCGGGGCGGGCGACTAACGGCCGCGTCGGGCCGCTAGCGGCTCAACCCGACCTCGGCGAGCAGCGGTGCGAGGGCGACCGGGCGCCCACCATCCGTTGCGGAGCGGCGCACCGCTTCCATCAGGCAGAACGTCTCCAATCCCTCTTCGAGGCCTGGCGAGTAGTCCGACCCCGAAACGAGGGCGTCGGCGAAGTACTGGAGGTAGTTCGCGAACTCGCCATAGTGCATACCGTGCACCTCGTTGTTGAAGTGATAGTGACGGTACTCGTACAGCATGTCCTCGACGTGTTCCACGCCGTCGGTTCCGGTGTGGAGGTATTGCATGTCGTGGTATTTCGCGAGCGACGTGCCGTCCGAGCCGTAGAGAAGGCATTCGATCGAGTTCCGTGCGAGCGGTAGCTCGTGGATGCCGTAATGGCCGAAGGCGCGCCCCACGCGACCGTCGGCCGTCAGCGCATTCACGGAGTACACGTCGAAGGAGGACGCCCCATTATCGCGCGCAAGCGCTGATCGCGATCCGACCGCCGAGACGCTCTCGATGGGACCCAGGTACCAGCGGAGCAGGTCGAGCGGATGACTCATCCCGAGGTAGACCCAGTCCGACTTCTCGGCGATCCACGGGCGGCCATCGTAGTACCAGTCCATGCGGTGCGTGTACTGCGTCTCGACGACCTCCACCTCCCCGATCTCTCCCCTCTCATACGCCGCGCGCTGCCTCCGCATCGACTCGAAGAAGCGGATGCTCTGGCCGACCATGAGCTTTCGGCCAGTCGCGCGGGACACGGCGAGCACTCGCTTGGCGGTCTCGATGTCGTTGACGACCGGCTTGGTGCACACGACGTGCTTGCCCGCCTCGAAGGCGGCGATGATCTGCTCCCCATGCAGCGGATCCGGGGTGTAGATGCCGACGATGTCGACCTCCGGGTCAGCGAGCATCTCGGCGTACGACGTCGTGAATGACACGTCGGGGAGGTCTGCACGCACGTTCGCGATCGCATCCGAGTCCAGGTCGCATCCGGCCACCGGCCGCACCCGGCTCGTGCGGAGCGCCGCGAGCAGCGCGGTGCGGCCCTCATGCAGGCCGACGACGCCGAGACCGAAGCGCTCGGACGGCGGAACCGATTCGTCGAGGGGATAGGAGTGAACGCCACGAGCGACGCGCGGGTAGTAGTTGGTCATCGTGATTCCGTTTTCTCAGTCGGCCTCGTGATGAACCATGGCCCAGATGGAACGGTCATCGTCGAGGGTCTTGTTGTCGCCGGGCGCCGGCGGATGAGCCACCGCGATCGTGGCGATCGCGTGGGGGTCGAGCTGAAGCGTGATCGAGTCGCCATCGACGTCGAGCGGATGGAGCACCTCCCCGAGCGCGGTGCATCGCCACGCGCCCAGCAGCGGCTCACTGAAGCGCAGCACCACGCGTGACGCGCGCCCATCGAGCTCGACGAGGCGGAGCAGCACCGGGTCTCGCGCGATCCGGTTGACGTGGGCGTCGAGCCCGGTGGCCTGGTAGTCGCTGTCGCGGTACATCGCGGTCAGGGCGACGGATGCGTCCCCGTCAGGCTGCACGAGCGTCGGGGCGATCACGTCGTTCGACTCCGCGTCGATGCCGGCAAGCGCGACCGCATCATCGCCCGCGACTGTCACCACGTGGGCCGGCCGGACGAACTCCTGCGCTGTCTTCCATCTCCACGCGTCGCTGACGGCCCCATGGGGAACGACCCGAACGCGCGCATCCAGTTCGCGGACGAAGTAGTGCTCGTCCCATGGATCCCGCATCGAGAGCACGTTCCAGACGCCGGTTTCCGCACGGTGGAAGGCCTGGCTGCCGTCGTGAGCCCACAGCACGCCACCACCATCCTCGGCGACCAGGTCGACGAACTGCAGTGCGCTGAACGCGTCGACGACCTCTTCGAACTCCTGTGGCGAGGTCATCCAGTCGCCCGTGGGGTACTTCCGATGCCACCGCGAGCGCCCCTCGATCGCGCTGACCGCATAGGGGGTGTCATGCCGAACCTCGGCGACGGCGACGTCGGGCTCGAACAGGGTCATGAGGGCCGCATGCGCCCGCCCGTCCGGTCCCTCGCCGAGATCGCCCGCGAATCGCAGATCCAGAGCATCGAGCTCGTCGGCGATGCGCACCTCGATGCGCACGCGCGCCTCGTCCGCCGCGGTGTGCACGGTGACGGCGTCGTCGGTGACGTCGACGGAGGTGACGTCGAATCGCCTGATCATGTCGGCACGCCGCCATTGCAGCAGTCCGACGCCTTCCGGGCCCATCGAGACGCCCCCGACGCTCGTCACGACGCCACGGGCGGCATCGACCTCGATCTCGAAATCGCCGCGCCGCAATCGGATGCGACCGTCGTTCTGAGAGACGGAGACCTCGGGCAAGCGCGCCGCCTCCGGTTCTGCGACGACGGCGCCGAAGGCCGGGAGGTGTATCCGCTGGCCGTCGAGCACCGCGTCGCGATCCCAGCCGAGCGGGTTGACCAACACCGTCGAACCCGCACCGCCCACGCGCGCGGCCAAGCGCCGCAGGTTCCGATCGAGCACGGCGAGCGCGAGGGCCCTGCCACGGTCGGCACCGAGATAGCCGATGTGTCCGCACAGTCCTTCGCACTCGTCGTTGTCGTGGTGCTGGAACGCGAGCAGCTCCCGCCATGCCTCCTCGAGCTCCCACGACGGGTACTTCGACCACTGCGCGTACGGTCTGCCGAAGGTGCCGTTGCGCACCGCGACTGACTCCGCGGCGAGGATGAGGTGCTCGAGCTCGCGCGAGACGCGGTGCACGCGGTTGCCGTTCTTGCCGAGGCTCATGCCGTGGAAGACGTCGTCCATGCCGTACTCGCGCACGACCGCCTGTTCCTTGACAGCGGCGATCACGGTGGACAGCGTGCCGAGTCGGAAATCGACGCCCGGGGCCGCGAGCAGTCGCTCGACACCGGGAACCACGATCTCCGAGCGACACATCCAATCGGGTGACGGCAACAGCTCGAGCCATTGTTGAACGACCGGGGTGGGGAAGCGCTCGAGCCCGCCCCCGTCGATGAGCGCCTCGACATCCTCCGGCCACTGGTGCAGGTTGAGCTCGCTGCGCGGCAACGTCGGGATCTCCGTGCCGTCGATGCCTCGCCAGAGGATGGCGGGCGCGGTCTCGCGCGGCAGTTCCGGCGTGTGCCAGGTCCATTGGAAGAACAGCGAGGCTCCGGTGTAGCCGGCGTCTCGAAGCAGCTGCGGGAGCTGCGGGAAGAAATAGAACTCCTCCTCCCAGAAGGCGCGCGGACGCACCCCGAGGAGCCGTACTGCGGTCCGCACCCCGTATGACAACTGCCGCACCGCCGACTCGCCGTGGTGGAACTGCGCGTAGGGCTGCCCGTAGCTGCCACCCACCACCTCGACGCGGCCGTCGCTCACCGCCGCGACGAGTCGCGCGAGTGCCGCCGGTTCCTCAGCCGCGAGCTTCTCGTAGCCGATGCCGTCGAAGTTGATGTTGCCGGGCGCGCCGGTGCGCGCGATGAACGCGAGCATGTCGTCGACCGACCGGGCGAGCACACCGTTGCCCCATAGCCACTGCATGTCGACCCAGTGGAAGTGGTTGCCGAAGGTGTACCAGCCCGTCGCCGTGCTGTTGTGCGTCATTTCGTGGCTCCTGCGGTGAGACCTGCGATGATGCGGCGCTGCATGATGGTGACCAGCAGGATGATGGGGATGATCATGAGCGCGGCGAGGGCGCTCATGAGATCCCAGGGTCGGCTCGACGCTCCGCTGTTGACCTGCGTGATCTGCACGAGCCCGACCGTGAGGGTGCGCGACGCCGAGGTCGAGGAGAACACGAGGGGATAGAACAGCTCGTTCCATGCGGTGATGAAGTTCAGCAGGAAGAGCGTGACAAAAGCTGGTCGCATGAGCGGGAGCACGACGAGGTGGATCGTCTGTGCGAAGTTCGCGCCGTCCATGAAGGACGCGTTCTCGAGATCCACCGGGATCTGCTTGATGAAGGACACCATGAGCCAGACCGTCATCGGGATGAGGATGCTCGACTCCAGCAGGATCAGCCCGCCCATCGTGTCGACGAGCCCGAGCTTCGCGTAGAGCTGGAAGAGCGGGATCGTCGTGGCGATCTGCGGAAGCGCCATCGTCAGCAGCAGGAACAGCATGAGCGCGCCCGACCCGCGGAAGCGCAGCCGCGCGAAGGTGTACGCCGCGAAGAACGCGAGGATCACGGACGCGAACGCCGAGCTCAGCGCGAAGACGAGGGAGTTGCGGAGATAGTCCCCAGCCGGGAGTTGCTGCAGCGCCCTCTCGAACGTCTCGAGCGTGGGGCTGAGCGTGAACAAGGTCGGCGGTGACGACAGCACCTCGTTCGGCGGCAGCACCGACGAAAGCAGGATCCAATAGACAGGAACGCCGAATACGACGAAGAACACACCGAGTCCGACATAGGGCCCCACTCGTCCCAGCCGAGTACGCAGTCGCATCAGCTCTCCACCTCCGCGCGACGGAAACGACCGAGGGCGATGACGCCCACTGCGAGCACGATCAGGAACAAGATCATGGCGAGCGCCGACGAGCGCCCGTAGTTCAAGCCGATGAATGCGTCCTGATAGGCCAGGTAGGGGATCACCTGGGTGGCGCTGCCGGGACCGCCGCCGGTCATGCCCAGGATCGTGTCGAACGTTCCGATCTGGAAGATGACCATGAATACCCCCATGGTGATGAGCACCGGCATCACGAGCGGCAGGACGATCTGCAGGTGGGTGCGCCACCATCCGGCCCCATCGACGCGCGCGGCTTCGTAGAGTTCGTCGGGCACCCCCTGAAGGCCAGCCAGCACGACGAAGGCGATGAACGGTACGGAGCGCCACACGTTGGCCAGGATGACGGCCACCTGCGCCCAGAACGGGTCGGTCAGCCAGGCGATATCGACGCCGAACCAGGCCAGGAAGGTGGGGACTAGCCCGGAGCCGTCCGCGAAGATGAACCGGAATCCCAGCGCCGAGACGATCGCGGGAATCGCCCAGGGGAGAAGTACGAGGGCTCGCCCGAGGCCGCGAAGGCGGAATCGAGCGTTGAGCAGAAGTGCCAGGCCGAAGCCGATCACGAGCTCGAGCGCGGTGGACACTACCGCGAACGTGATGGTGAAGATCAGCGCGCTCCGCGACGAGGGGTTGTCGAAGATCGCGACGTAGTTCTCGAACCCGACGAAGTGCGGTTCGGCGACGTAGGCGCTTGAGTTGGTGAAGGAGGTCCACGCCGTCGCGAAGAACGGGTAGACGGAAGTGAAGATCCGCAGGATGAGGGCGGGAGCGAGCAAGATGAGCCCGAGGAGAACGAAATTCTTCGGCAGCCGCATCCAGCCGAGGACGCGGGCGACGCCCCACCGCACGGAGAAGCGCGACTCGTGAAGGCTGGCCGCCGTGGCGGCCGCGGCGTCCGAAGACGCGTTGGCCGCCACGGGAGTGGTGCTGTTGGTCATGTCGACTATCCGAGAGCCTCGACCTGGGACTTCAGCTGCATCATCGCCTCGTCGATGTCCATCTGACCCGTGAGGTAGGACTGGCCGATGTCGTCGACGATCGTCTCCGCCTGCGCCGCCTGGGGGTGGTACGGGCGGGGCACGATGAAGCCGGAATCCGCGTAGTGCTTGAGCGCTGCGACGATGCCGTCGTCACCGAGTTCACTCAGAACGCTCGTGCGTGCTGTCACGAAGAACGAGCTCGCCGTGGCGAGTTCCACCGCGTGCTCCGGCTGGTTCATCCACTCGACGAACTTCATGGCGGCGTCCTTGTTCTTCGCGGACTTGGGCACCGCCATGCCCCAGCCGCCTGCCCACGTCTTCGCTCCGGCCGGTCCGGCAGGCGGATCGACGATGACGGCTTTGTCTGCGGCATACCACTCGGCGTTGCCGGGGGCGACATCGTTGAAGAAGGTCCACTGCCGCATGGTCGCGAGCTGGTCGCTCATGTACGCCGCGTTCGACTGGTCATAGGTCCAGGTGAGAGCGTCCTTCGGGGAGTAGCCCTTGTCGATGAGCTCCTTGGCGAACTCGAAGGCCTCCCGCGTGCCCGAGTCGGCGGCGTAGATGTCGCCGCCCGCCTGCGCGGCGAGGTACGCGAGGTAGACGAAGGTGAGCCCCGGCTTGCTCGCGGCGTCGCCAAAGGCGTAGATGCCCTCGGGCTTGAGCGCCTCGCCCACCTGCTCGATCTCATCCCACGTCGTCGGCGCGGTCAGGCCATGCGCCGAGAGCAGCTGCTCATTCGCCCAGCTGTAGCCGAGTTCGTAGTTGTGGTAGAGGCGGTAGGTGTTCCCGTCCGCGACGTTCCACAGCTCGTGGCTCTCGGCCATCCCCTCGGAGAGGTCGTCCAGGTAGGCACCAGTGACGTCATCCCCGAGCGGCTCGAGCCATCCGCCCGCGACGAGCGCCGCGCCAGCGGGATCGTCGGCGTCGATGACGTCGTACGGGCTGGTGCCGGAGTTGAACGCGGGAACGAGCTGCGTGAGCAGGTCGGCACCGCTCGACGGACCCGACTCGAGCTTGACGGTGATTCCTGTCTCTGCCGTGAACTCGTCGACGATCGGTCGGATGGCGTCGTGCGAGAAGGCTTGGACGGCGTAGGTGATCTCGACACCTCCGCCCGACTCCTCACCCCCTGCCGCGCACCCGGCGAGAGTGCCTGCAGTGAGCGCGAGTGCGCCGCCGATGGCGATGCCTCGACGTGTTGCTGTGATTCTCATTTTGATTCTCCTTGCTTCTTCGGAAGGGACCTAGAAGGTTGTGCCTGCGACGAGCCCGATATTGGCGAACGGCGTGAATTCACCGGTGCGGACCACGAGGTGTGCGTCGGGGACTCGGCGCTTGAACTCCTCGTGATCGACGATCGTGGGAGCGAGGCCCGCGAGTTCGGGAGCGAGGTCACGCACGGGAGCCGAGGTGGAGGACTCGGAGGCGATCACATACCCCTCGAACGCACCGGCGTCGAGGATGATGCGCGTGACCTCGGTAAAGGTGGGATGACCGGGCGTGATCGAGAGGTCGAGCACCGGCACGCCGCGCGGGATCGGGAGACCAGCATCGGCCACGATGATCGTCTGCCCGTGCCCAGCGCTCGCGAGCGCGGCGAGCAGGGACGGGTTGAGGATGCGAGACGAGCGCAGCATCACGCCACCTCCTGCACGGCGCCGAGCGCATCGGCGAGCCGGGGATGCCGCGCTCCTCGCACGGTCGCGGTGAGCGCTCCGACCGTGTTCGCGGTGATGGCCGCTTCGACGACGTCCGCTCCCGTTGCCAGGCTCGCCGCGAGGGCGCCGACGAAGGCGTCGCCAGCCCCGACCGTGTCGATCACGTCGACCGCGAGGCCCGGCACATGCACGGTTCGGCCGTCGCGGGACGCAACCACGACACCATCCGCTCCGAGCGTCACGACGAGGTCGCCGTCGAGGCGAGCGCGGGCGGCGCCGATCTCGTCGAGCTCCGCCGTTCGCACCTCGAGCAGCTGCTCGGCCTCGATCTCATTGAGCACCACGACATCCGCGCGCGATAGAACCTCCATGACGCGGCGATCGGCCGGCGCGGCGTTGAGCACGAATCGCGCGCCGACGGCGCGTGCCGCGCCGGCGACCGCGTGCACGACGTCGAGCGGCACCTCGAGTTGCGTGACCACCACATCGTCGGGCTCGAACGACACCTCCGCCATGGCATCCGCCGGCCAGTCGTGGTTAGCTCCCGGGGCCACCACGATGGTGTTCGCTCCGTCGGCGGCGACGGTGATGAGCGCGATGCCCGTTGCGGCATCCCGCGCACGCCCCACCGCGCTGACATCGACCCCCGCTGCGGCCAGGTCGCCGCAGAGACGGCTCGCGGCGTCGTCCTCGCCGACCCGCCCGATCATCGCGACGGCCACCTCCCCGGCCTGCTCGGCGCGGCTTCGCGCCACGCCGACGGCGGCATGGGCCTGGTTTCCCCCCTTGCCGCCGGATACCTGACGGAACGCGCAGCCGAGGACCGTCTCGCCGGGTGACGGGAGGCGCTCGACCTCCGTGATGAGATCCAGGTTGAGGCTACCGACCACGACCACGCGGCTCATCGCGTACCTCCGATCGCGCGCACGCTCGCGCCCGCGGTGAGCTCGTTCGCGAGCACGATCCGCGACTGCGACTCCTCGCCCCGGATCAGATGGAGCAACGTGTCGCAGGCCCGTGCTCCGAGCTCGAGGATCGGCTGGGCGACTGTCGTGAGCGTCGGCGTGGTGTAGCGAGAGAGCTGGATGCCATCGAAGCCGATGAGCGACAGGTCGTCGGGAACGCGGATGCCCCGTTGCGCGCACAGCGCGAGGAACCCGATGGCGCTGAGGTCGTTCGCGGCGAAAACCGCGGAGAATTCCTCGCCCGAGTCGAGCAGCTCGATGCCCGCGCGATGCCCGCCTTCCTCCAAGAAGTCACCGGAGGCGACGAGGGCGTCGTGCGTCGGCAGCCCCGCCTCCTCGCATGCGCGCCGCCATCCGTCGAGACGTCGTTGGGAGACTTCGAGGTCGCGCGGGCCCGCGATGTGCGCGATCCGGCGGTGTCCGAGCTCGATCAGATGGCGCGTGGCGGCGTAGCCGCCCGCCTCGTGATCCACGCTCACGCTCGCGCCCGGGCCGTTTGTCGTGCGATCGAGGAACACCGTTGGCACCCCGACGAAGAGCGCGTCGGCGTCGCCGTCGAGCGCACTCGCCACCACGATCACTCCATCCACCTGCTTGCGACGCAGCACCGCCATGCTCGCGGCCACTCGCGCGCGGTCTCCCGCGCCGTCGACCAGCAGCAGCACATGGCCGTGCTCGTCGGCGACCGTCTGGACGCCCTTGACGAGCTCGGGAAAGAACGGGTTGGTGATGTCGGGCAGCAGAAGCGCGATGGTCTGGGTCGACTTGGCCACAAGGGAGCGAGCCACATCGTTGCGCTGGTAGCCGAGTTCCGCGGCCACCTCGACGATGCGCGCCGCCGTGGCCTCCGATACCCCGGTCTGCCCATTGAGCGCACGCGACACGCTCGCTATTGAAAGGCCGACGGCTTGCGCCACGTCGTACACAGTCACCATTGAGTGCTCCCGATCAGTAAGCGTTTACGTTCTGTTACGTAAGCGCTTACGTGTTGATGGGCACGATGCTAGGCGCGTAAACGCTCTTACGCAAACATGCGTTTCACTCGAGAGCTGAACGACGTGGCACTGTGAGCCAGGAACGCCCGCCCCCGACTAGCTAGCGCATCTCGCGGCGCCGTCAACCCCGCTGCGCGCGCGGCCGCACCGCACTACCGTCGCGACATGACCTCGCTGTGGCATGCCGACGCTCCCGAGATCCCGACCGACCCGTTTCCCGACGGCGGTCGCTTCGACCATCTCGTCGTGGGTGCCGGTCTCACCGGCCTCACGACCGCCCTGCTGCTCGCCCGCCGCGGACGCTCGGTCGCCGTGCTCGAGCCGCGCACGGTCGGCGCGGTCGCCACCGGCAACACGACCGCGAAGCTCAGCGTGCTGCAGGGGGTGAGGCTGCAGCGCGTCCGCAGCCGCAACATCCGCTCGGTGTTCGAGGCGTACGTCGCGAGCCAGCGCGCCGCCTTCGACTGGATGGTGGACTATCTCACGGACTGCGGGGTCGCCTTCGAGCGCCGCCCCGCCGTCACGTGGGCCGAGACCCCGGAGGAGCGCGGACGGTGCGGCGCGAGTACGAGGCGGCGCGCGCCGCGGGCCTTCCGGTGCGCTGGGAGGAGGACGTCGCGCTCCCGGTCGCAGGCCATGGCGCAGTCGTGCTCGACGACCAGGTGCAGTTCGACCCCATGGAGGTGCTCGCCCGCCTCGCCGCCGACCTGCGCGCACTCGGCGGCCTCATCGTCGAGGGGGCGCGCGTACGGCGCCTCGCGTTCGGTGAGACGACGACCGTGCACACCGTGCTCGGCACCGTGTCCGCACCGACCGTCGTGCTCGCGACCGGCACGCCCCAGCTGCGGCGCGGGCTCTACTGGATGAAGGTCGAGGCCCAGCGCAGCTACGCCGTCGCACTGCGCCCGCCGGAGGGTGCCGAGGACACCGGCATGTTCCTGAGCGCCGGCAGCCCCTCGCACAGCGTGCGCTGGCACCGCGGCACGCTCCTCGTGGGGGGCGAGGGCCACGGCGTGGGGCGGCAGGACGAGGGTGCCGACCCCTACGGCGAGCTCGAGCGCTGGGCCCAGGAGCGCTGGCCGGGAGCCGAGCCCACCCACCGCTGGTCGGCCCAGGACTACGCGCCGTTCTCGGGCATCCCCTTCGTCGGATGGATGCCGCGCACCCGGCGGCGGGTGTACTTCGCGACGGGCTACGAGAAGTGGGGCATGACGGGCGCCGTCGCCGCCGCGCTCCTGCTCGAGGCCGACCTCGCGGGACGCCGCGAGGGCTGGCAGCGCGTGCTCGGGATGCGGCCGACCCTCCCGCAGACGGTCGGCGTCGGCCTCGGGGCGAGCGCCGCCGTGTTCGCCTGGTACGCGCGCGGCTACGCCGAGGCGGTGACCCGCGCCGTGCGCGCCCGCCGCGGCAACGAGGACGCGCGCCTGCTGCCCACGGCGACCATCGCCTCCGAGCACGGGTCGACAGAGGTGTGCCTCGTCTGCCCGCACGCGGGTGCGATCGTGCGCTGGAACGCCGCCGAGTCGACGTGGGACTGCCCCGCCCACGGCTCGCGATTCGAGGCGACGGGGCGCCTCATCGAGGGTCCCGCGATCGCCGACCTGAGAACACGCGGCCGAGCCACGAGGACGGGGCTCGGCCGTGTGCGCGAGACGGGCGTTACTTCTTCTTCGCCTGCTTCTTGAGGCTCTTCTCGTCGACGGGCGCTTCGCCCGAGGCGCGGAGCTCCGCGTAGTAGGCGCGCGCGTCGTCCTGGCGCTGCTGCTCGATGCCCGACGCGATCGGCGCGCGCACGAGCTCCGGCGTGAGGCCGAACGCGGCGACGAGGTCGAGCGCGTGCGTGCGGATGCGGGGCAGCAGTCGGTCGTCGATGTAGGCCGTGATCGCCTCGGCGCGCTGGCCGGAGAGGCGACCGTGCGTGAGGTACCACGCGGCGTCCTTCTCGATGAGGCCGAGGCCGAAGAGGTCGCGCAGCCACGTGAGCACCTGCTTCGTGTCGCCCTCCGGCACCTTCGCGAGGGCCCGCGTGAACGCCTCCCACTGCAGCAGCTCGCCGTGGGCGCGCGCCGTCTTGATGAGGTCGTTCTGGTAGCGGTTGAAGAGCGCCGCGGCGTCGACGGGCGAGAGCTTGGATGCCGGACGCAGCTTGCCTGCGAGCTCGGCGACCGCGGTGTGCACGCGGTCGGTGAGCAGCTGACGCTGCGAGTCCTCGTCGCGCACGAAGCCGACCGAGCGGGCCGTCGAGCCGAAGTCGGCGATCGCCTGGCCGAGCTGGCGCAGGCCCGAGCGGTTGACCGTCGCCTCGCCCACCTGGCCGGCGACGTACTGGGCCATCGCGCCTGCGTCCGCGTTCTTGAACTTCTTCGCGTAGTCCGTCAGGAGGCGCTTCGCCACGAGCTGCAGGAGCACGTTGTTGTCGCCCTCGAACGTCGCGTAGATGTCGAGGTCGGCACGCAGCTGGGTGAGGCGGTTCTCGGCCATGAAGCCGGAGCCGCCGCAGGCCTCGCGGGCCTCCTGGAGGATCTCGAGGCCCGCCCACGTCGAGAGCGGCTTGAGGGCCGCTGCGATCGTCTCGAGGTCCTCGCGGGTCGCGGGGGTGTCCTCGACGCCCGAGAAGACGCGGTCGAACAGGTCGAGGAACTCCTCGTGCGCGAACGACATCGCGTAGGTCTGCGCGAGGCGCGGCAGCAGGCGGCGCTGGTGACGCTGGTAGTCGAGCAGCACCTCCTCGTCGTGCGTTCCGCCGCGGAACTGGCGGCGCTGCGAGCCGTACGTGATCGCGATGTGCAGCGCGAGCTTCGAGGCGAGGGTCGACGCGCCGTCGAGCGAGACGCGGCCCTGCACGAGCGTGCCGAGCATCGTGAAGAAGCGGCGGCCGGGGCTGTCGATCGGGGAGGTGTAGACGCCGTTCTCGTCGACGTCTCCGTAGCGGTTGAGGAGGTTGGTGCGCGGCACGCGCACGCGGTCGAAGGCGAGACGGCCGTTGTCGATGCCGTTGAGGCCGCCCTTGAGGCCGTCGTCCTCGCTCTGGACGCCGGGGAGCAGCTCGCCCTTCTCGTCGCGGATCGGCACGTAGAAGGCGTGCACGCCGTAGCTGACACCGCCCGTGATGAGCTGTGCGAACACGGTCGCGGCGCGGCCGTGGAGGGCGGCGTTTCCGAGGTAGTCCTTCCACGCGGCGCGGAACGGGGTGTTGATGACCCACTCGTCCGTCTCGGCGTCGTAGGTTGCCGTCGTCGCGATCGAGGCGACGTCCGAGCCGTGACCGATCTCGGTCATCGCGAACGCGCCGGGCATCTCGAGGCTCATGGCCGCCGGCAGGAACGTCTCGTGGTGGTAGTCGGTGCCGAGGTGCAGGATCGCGGCGGCGAACAGACCCCACTGCACGCCCGACTTGATCTGCAGCGACGGGTCGGCGAGCACGAGCTCCTCGAACGCGGCGATGTTGCCGCCGTGGTCGTCGCGGCCGCCGAAGCGCTTCGGGAAGGCCCGGTGCACGGCGTCCTTCTCGACGAGGCGGTGCAGCTGGCCGAGCACGCGCGTGCGGTGCTCGTCGAGCGTGAGCCCGCCCTGGTACCAGAACTCGGGACGCGAGGCGAGGGCGCGCGAGGCCTTGCGGTCCTCGGCCCAGCGGCCGAGCAGGTACTCGCCGAGCCAGGCGACGTCGACCTCGAGCTCGGCCGCGGCGCTCGCCGCGTTGCGCGGCGCCGCCACCTCGGCGGGGAGCTCGGCAGCCGGGGCCGGTTCGGTGGTCTGGGTAACGGCGTCGGTGCGCGTCATGACGTCCTCCAGGAGGGGAGATCTGGGATGACCTCACGGTAGGTCCGCCCCGCACGGCGCGTCCAACGCGTCGTCCGCGGCGTACGAACCACGCGCATCCGCGGGCGGCGGTCGTTGTGGGAACCGACCAATCGCTCCCGGGACCCGTTCAGGAAAGCTTCAGAGCTGCGAACCGCTCACGCTGAAGGTGTCGCACGCCTGCCATCCGCCGGACCGGCCCGCCTGGAACCACTTCTGGCGCTGCTCGCTCGCGCCGTGCGTCCACGTCTCGGGCGTCACCTGACCCTGCGTCTGCTCCTGGATGCTGTCGTCGCCCACCGCGGACGCCGCGCTCAGGGCATCCGCCCACTCGGCGCTGCTCAGGGGCTCGAGGAACGGCACGCCGTTGTCGTCCTTCGTCGTCTCGGCCGCGCCGAGGGCCGCCCCCGCGTAGCAGTCCGCCTGCAGCTCGAGGCGCACGCCGTCGGAGGTGGGACCGGTCTGCGAGTTGTCGAGGCCGTCCATGCGCCCGGTGAGGTTCTGGATGTGGTGGCCCCACTCGTGCGCGATGACGTAGAGCTGGGCGGCCGGTCCGCCGCTCGCGCCGAAACGGCTGCGGAGCTCCTCGAAGAACGAGGTGTCGAGGTAGATCGTCTCGTCGGGCGGGCAGTAGAACGGCCCGACGGCGCTCGTGCCGGTGCCGCATCCGGTGCCGGTCGACCCCGTGAAGAGCACCACCTCGGACGAGCGGTAGCCGCTCTCGAACTGCACCGACCAGTAGTCGTCGAGGAACGCGGCGGCGCCCTTCATGCGGCAGTCGAGGTCGGTGTTGGCGTCCTCGCCGGTCTGGCACTGCTCGAGCGACGACTCCTCGCCCGTGTCGCCGCCTCCGAGCCCGCCCACGATGGGCGAGAGGTCGAAGCCCGTGAACGCGCCCACGAGGACCACGATGAGACCGAGGATGCCGGCTCCTCCGCCGATCGCGATGCCGCCCGTACGGCGACTCGTGCGGCCCTTGCTGATGTCGGAGCCCTCGGTGAACGTCATGAGACGACGTTAGCCCCGCGCGGCACCCCCGCCCAGCAGCTTGCGCCGACGTGGGCGTCGTGGCAGCCGCGCCGCCGGGTCAGCGACGCTCGCGGTGCAGGATGCGGGTGACGCGCTCGCGCACGTTCGCGGGCGGCGGCTCGTTGTAGACGCCCGCCTCCTCCTGGCCCGTGAGTCGCTGGATGGCCGCCATGACGGCATCCGTCGCCTCGCGTCGGGCGCGGCCCGAGCTCGCGGGCCCGAACGAGGAGAGATCGAGCGGCTCGCCGAACTTCACGGTCACGCGCGCGAAGCGGATGGGGCCCTTGCCGCCGGGCTGCATCTCGTCGGTGCCGATGAGCCCGACCGGGACGACCGGGACGCCCGCCGTGAGGGCGAGCCATGCGACGCCCGTGCGGCCCCGGTAGAGACGGCCGTCGCGCGAGCGCGTGCCCTCCGGGTAGATCGAGAACGCGTCGCCCGCCTCGAGCACGCGCAGGCCCGCGTCGAGCGCGTCCTGCGCCGCCGAGCCCGCGCCGCGCTCGACGGGGACGGCCCCGACGCCGCTGAAGAACGCGCGCTGCAGGCGGCCCGTGAACCCGCGCCCCGTGAAGTACGCCGACTTCGCCATGAACGACACCGAACGCCGCGCGACGAGGGTCAGCACGATGCTGTCGATGAACGCGAGGTGGTTGGAGGCGATGAGAACGCCGCCGTGCTTCGGCACGTTGCGGCGGCCGATCACGCGCGGGCGGAACACCAGCCGGGCGAGCGGGGCGAGGAGCAGCCGGCTGAGGAAACGCACCGACTCAGGGTCGCACCCGCCCCATGCCGCGTCGGGTATGGGAGGGGAGATGTCCCCGTGATCGCCCCTGGGCCCCCGCGACCCCCACCCCTAGACTCGACGCATGCTCCCCTTCCTCATCGTCGGCGGAATCGGACTGCTGCTCGTCGTCTTCTCCCTCGTGTTCGACGAGATCCTCGACTTCCTCGACGGCGCGATCTCCGGCACCGCCGTCGGAAGCGCCCTCACGGTCTTCGGCGCCTCGGGCGCCGTCGCGATCGCGAACGGCCTGCCCGACTGGTCGGCGTACCTCATCTCCGCCGTCATCGGCGTCATCGTGCTCATCGGCGTGCAGTGGCTCATCCGCAGCCTCCGCCGCAGCGAGGACGGCACCCCGTCCTCGCCCGTCGGCCTGTACGGCGTGACCCGCTCGACCGTCACGACCACCTCGGGCGAGGTGAGCCTCGACGGCCCGCACGAGGTCGAGACGCGCATGGCCTTCGCCGACGAGACCATCCCGCGCGACACCCGCATCCGCGTGATCGAGGTGCAGGGCGCGCGCGTGCGCGTCGAGCGCGCCGTGCCGGTCACCCGCGACGACGCGGACGCCTGAGACCACCACCCCAGAAAGGCAGCACCTCGTGAACCTCCTCTCCGAGAACGTCACCGTGTTCGCCGTGATCGCGATCGTCGTCGTCCTTCTGGCGATCTTCGCGTTCGTGGCCGGACGCATCAAGCGGGTCCCGCCGAACGCGGCCATGGTCATCGTCGGCCGCGGCGCACGCAGCAAGACGGCCGAGCCCGAGTCGGGTCAGCGCGTCGTCATCGGCGGCCGCGTGTTCATCTGGCCGATCCTGCAGCAGGGCTTCCTCGTGTCGCTCGAGCAGCGCCAGATCGGCATCGCCGTCGAGGGCGTCGACAAGAACTTCATCAAGCTCGCCATCCAGGCGTCGGTGAACTTCAAGGTGTCGGGCACCGCCGAGGGCGTGCGCCGCGCCGCCCAGCGCTTCCTCTCGCAGCAGAACTCGCTCACGCAGATCATCCAGCAGTCCCTCGAGGGCTCGCTGCGCTCGATCATCGGCAACATGCCGGTGCAGGAGATCATCTCCAACCGCAACGCGCTCTCGGAGGCCGTGGTCGAGGCCACGAAGGCCGACCTCGCCGAGCAGGGCCTGCAGGTCGACCTGCTCAACATCTCCGACATCTCGACGCCCGGCACGAGCTACCTCGCCGACCTCGGTCGCGCGGAGGCCGCCCTCGCCCGCCAGAACGCCGAGGTCAAGGAGGCCGAGACGCAGCGGGCCGCCGAGTTCGCGCGCATCGAGGCCGCCGAGCAGATCGCCGAGCGCCAGAAGGCGCTGAGCCTCAAGCAGGCCGCCATCAAGGCGGAGACCGACCGTGCGAACGCCGAGGCGAACGCCGCCGGTCAGCTCGCGCAGGCCGAGCAGGACCGCATCGTCGCCGCGCAGCAGCGCGAGGCGCTCGCCGAGCAGGCCCGCGTCGAGCAGGAGCGCCTCGACATCACGGTGCGCAAGCCCGCGGAGGCCGAGGCGTACGCCACGGTCCAGGCGGCCACCGCCGAGCGCGACGCGGCCAACGCCGCGACCGAGGCCGACGCCTACAAGCGCACCAAGATCGCCGAGGCCAACAAGGTCGCCGCGGTGCAGGATGCCGAGGCCGCCGCCGAGGCCGTGCGCCTCGCCGGTATCGCCGAGCGCGACAAGCAGGTCGCCCTCGCCGCCGGTATCCGCGCCGAGGGTGAGGCCCGCGCCGCCGCGATCGCCGCCGAGGGTCTCGCCGAGGCCCAGGCGATCGACGCCAAGGCCGAGGCGCTCAAGAAGTACGGCGAGGCGGCGCTCGCGTCCGAGATCATCGCGCGCCTGCCCGACATCACCCGCGCGGTCGCCGAGCCGCTCGCCGCGATCGGCAACCTCACGGTCGTCTCGACCGACGGCGCCTCCGCCGTCACCAAGACGGTCGGCCAGGTCGCGAGCGAGGTGCCGGCGGTCGTCAAGAACCTCACCGGGCTCGACCTCTCGGCGCTGCTCGGCGGCGCCGCAGGTGCGGCTCTCGGCGGTGACGCCGCGGCGCGCGCGCCGAAGCGCGGCGGGGCGAAGCAGGCCCCGGAGGCATCCGACAGCTGATCCATTCCGACGATCAGGGCGCAGGAACGCGGTTTCCTGCGCCCTTCGTCGTATCCGCGACGGATTTCGCACCGAACCGTTGAGTTCGCATCGGATTCGGGCTTGAATGGCCGCGAGAACCGGAAGACGCCCAATGGAGGACGCGTGACCCGCTTCGCCGACGCCGCCGTGACCACCGACTCGCCGGAGGTGGGTGCGGTCGCGCTGCGGGGGGTCACCAAGCGCTACGCCGAGCACACGGCCGTCGACTCCCTCGACCTCGACATCCGCCCCGGCGAGTTCATCTCGCTCCTCGGCCCCTCCGGTTGCGGCAAGACGACGACCCTGCGCATGATCGCGGGCTTCGAGCACCCCGACGAGGGCGACATCCTCATCTCCGGTCGCAGCGTGCTCGGCACCCCGCCCTACCGCCGCGACGTCAACACGGTGTTCCAGGCGTACGCGCTCTTCCCGCACATGACGGTCGCCGAGAACGTGGCCTACGGCCTGCAGCAGAAGCGCGTGCCGAAGCCCGAGCTGCGCGAGCGGGTCGCCGCCGCGCTCGACATGGTGCGGATGCGCGGCTTCGCCGACCGCAAGCCCACCCAGCTCTCGGGCGGGCAGCAGCAACGCGTCGCGCTCGCACGCGCCCTCGTGAACCGCCCCGCGGTGCTGCTGCTCGACGAGCCCCTCGGCGCGCTCGACCGGCAGCTGCGCGAGGAGATGCAACTCGAGCTGAAGCTCCTGCAGTCGCAGCTCGGCATCACCTTCGTGTTCGTCACGCACGACCAGGACGAGGCGCTGTCGACGAGCGACCGCATCGCCGTCATGCGCGACGGGCGCATCGAGCAGCTCGCGGATGCCGACACGATCTACGCGAAGCCCGCGTCCGCGTACGTCGCCGCGTTCGTCGGCCAGCAGAACTTCTTCGACGGCGTCGTGTCGCCCGACGGATCGGGGGTCGACACCGAGCGCGCCCTCCTGCGCCCCGCGACGCCCCTCGCGGGGCTCGCGGCGGGCGAGGCCGCACGCGCCGCCGTGCGCCCCGAGTTCATCGAGCTGTCGGTCGACCGCCCCGAGGGGAACGTCAACGTCGCCGCGGGCGACGTCATCGGCGTCTCCCACCTCGGCGAGATGCTCCAGTTCCTCGTGCAGCTCGACGAGCGCACCGCCGTGCTCTCCCGGCGCCCCGCCCCCGACGCCCCGAGCCTCGCGGTCGGCGACCGCGTGTGGGCGAGCTGGCGCGCCGACGCCGTCCAGGTCTTCCCCGCGGGCGACGCCGCCGCCCGCAGCGGCTACGTGCCGCCCCCGACCGTCCAACCCTGACCGAGAGGACCACCCCATGCCCGCGAACGACGACGTCCGCATCCTCGCGAGCCGCGCGAGCACCCCCCTCGTGCGCCGCGAGCTCTCCCGACGCGGCTTCCTCGCCTTCGCCGCCGGCACCGGCACGACGATGTTCCTCGCCGCGTGCACGACCCCGGGCGGCGCCCCCGCCCCGGCCGCGACGGGCGGCGCGCTCGAAAACGCGCTGTCGATCTACACGTGGGGCGACTACGACGCCCCCGAGGTGCTCGAGGGCTTCACGGCCGACCTCGGCCCGCGCATCACGCTCGACTCCTACGGCTCCAACGAGGAGATGATCGCGAAGCTCGTCGCCGCGAAGGGCACCTCGGGCTACGACATCATCGTGCCGACGGGCGTCTTCATCCCGCAGCTCATCGAGAACGGGCTGCTCTACAAGCTCAACCGCGACCTCATCCCCAACATCGAGCACGTCGACGAGGCCTACCTCGGCCGCGTGTGGGATCCGGACAACGAGTACTCGATCTGCAAGGCGTGGGGCACCACCGGCTTCGTCTACGACAAGACCGTCATCACGCGCGAGCTGAAGACCTGGAGCGACTTCCTCGACGCCGCCAAGAACGAGGCGAGCGGCCGCACCGCCGTACTCGACGACCCGGTCGAGATCACCGGCATCTACTACTGGGCCAACGGCATCGACTGGGACACGACGGATCCCGCCGAGATCGACGCCGCCGAGAAGTACCTCCTCGAGGAGCTCGCCCCGCACATCGCCGCGTTCGACTCCTACCCCGGCGGCGCCGCCATCCCCCAGGCCACCCACGTGCTCATGCAGGCGTGGAACGGGGATGCCCGCATCGGCATCATGGAGTCGCCCGACCCCGACCGCTGGCAGTGGGTGCTCGGCTCGCCCGCGACCGAGCTGTGGATGGACAACTGGGCCATCTCGGCATCCGCCCCGCACCCGGAGGCCGCGCACGCCTTCCTCAACTACGTGCTCGACCCGGAGTGGGCGATCGCCCAGATCGACTACATCGGCTACCACACGGGCGCCAAGAACATCGAGGCGATGGCCCGCGAGGCCGGCCTCGAGCTGCTCGACATGGTGTTCTTCACCCCCGAGCAGCTCGCGACGATGCAGGACGGCGAGATCAACGAGGCGCAGGCGCGCAACGTCGAGATCTGGAACAAGATCAAGGCCGCCGCTGGTGCGTAAGGCGCGTCTGCCCGGCTTCGCCCTCGCGATCCCCGCCTGGGTGTGGCTGGCGACGTTCTTCATCGCGCCCGTCGCGGTGGTGTTCTACTACTCGTTCGGCTACAAGCCGGGCCTCTTCGGAACGCACGCGACCGACCGGCTCTCGCTCGACCGCTACGTCGAGGTGCTCACCCCGACGTTCTTCGAGACCTTCGTCGCGACGATGTGGATCGCGCTCGCCGGCACCGCGCTGTGCCTCGTGATCGGCGGGCCCGTCGCGTACTGGATGGCCGTCAAGGCGCCGCCGTCGTGGCGCGGCCTGCTGCTCGCCCTCGTGCTCGTGCCGTTCTGGACGAACTTCCTCGTGCGCACGATCGGATGGCAGGTGATCCTCGCGCCGGAGGGTTGGATGTCGCAGGCCGCGCAGGCGATCGGGTTGCCGGCGTTCGACATCCTCTACACGCGCACGGCGGTGCTGCTCGGCGTGGTCTACAACTACCTGCCGCTCATGATCCTGCCGCTCTTCGTCGCCTTCGACCGCGTCGGGGAGCCGCTGCGGGAGGCCTCGCGCGACCTCGGGGCGAACCGGCTGCGCACCTTCTGGCGCGTGACGCTGCCGCTCGCCCAGCCCGGCATCGTCGTCGGCATGCTGCTCGTGTACATCCCGCTCATGGGCGACTACATCACCGCGACCGTGCTCGGCGGGGCGAAAGGCAACATGGTCGGCCAGATGGTCGCGGCGCAGTTCCAGACCGCGCAGAACTGGGCGCTCGGTTCAGCGATGGCCGTGACCCTGGTGATCGTCATCGTGCTCTCGGCCGCCGTCGTCGGCGGGCTGTGCTGGCTCGGCACGTGGCCGCTGCGGCGGGCCAACCGGGTCGTCCTCGACGCCCCCGAGGAGGTGACCGCGTGATGAGCGCCCCCACGACGGCACCCACACGCACGCGGACGCCCCGGCGTCCGCTGCTCGACCGTTTGCTGCCCGTCTGGGCGGTCGTCGTGTTCGTGTTCCTGTTCGCGCCGATCATCGTGATCGTCGTCTACTCGTTCAACACCGGCCGCCTGCTGGCGTCGTTCGACGAGTTCGGGTTCGACAGCTTCCTCGCGCTGTTCCGCAAGCCCGTGCTCATGGACGCCGTGCTCGTCTCGCTGCGCACGGGCGCGATCGCCGCGGTGCTCGCGACCCTGCTCGGCACCCTCGCGGGCATCGCGCTCGCGCGGCGCCCCGGCAAGTGGACGGCCTGGTTCGTGGGCCTGCTCATCCTCGTGTCGGTGACGCCCGAGATCGTCGACGCGATCTCGCTCCTGCCGTGGCTCGTGTTCCTCGGCCAGGACCTCGGGCTCTCGATCTTCAACGACGGCACCGTGCGCCTCGTCATCGGCCACTCGCTCTTCTCGGTCGCCGTCGTGAGCTACATCGTGCGCGCCCGGCTCGTCGGCCTCCCGGCCAACCTCGAGGAGGCGTCCGCCGACCTCTACGCGCCGCCGCTGCGCACCTTCCGCAAGATCACGCTCCCGCTCGCGATGCCGGCCGTGCTCGCGGGGCTGCTGCTGTCGTTCACCTTCAGCCTCGACAACACGATCGTCTCGTCGTTCGTGCAGGTGTCGGGCGCGACGCCGTGGCCCGTCTACGTGCTCTCCGCGCTGCGCGGCGGCCTGCGGCCCGAGATCGCCGCCGTGTCGACCATCATGCTCGTGCTCACCCTCGTCGCCCTCGGGGTCGTCGCGCTCGTGCTGCGCCGCGCGGGGGACTCCTCGACCCAGATCGCCCGCACGCTCGCCGGCGGGTGACCGCGCCACCCCTCGCCCCACCAGGAGGAACCCGTGACCCACGCCGACCTCGCCTTCATCGGCGGCCCCGTCTTCACCGCGACGACCGTGCGGTCGCGCACGCACGGGGTGGCGGTGCGCGACGGGCGGATCATCGCCGTCGGCGAGAAGAACGTGCGCGAGCTCATCGGCCCGTCGACCGAGGTCGTCGACCTCACGGGGCGGATGCTCGTGCCCGGCTTCCAGGACGCGCACGTGCACCCCGTCTCGGGTGGGCTCGAGCTGCTGCGCTGCGACCTCAACGAGGGCCGCACGGTCGACGAGTACCTCGCGACGATCGCACGCTACGCGGCCGAGCATCCGGAGGAGGAGTGGATCCTCGGCGGAGGCTGGTCGATGTCGGCCTTCCCCGGCGGCACGCCGACGGCGGCGGTGCTCGACGCCGTCGTGCGCGACCGGCCGGTGTTCCTGCCCAACCGCGACGGCCACGGCGCGTGGGTCAACTCGCGCGCGCTCGAGCTCGCGGGCATCGACGCGAGTACGCCCGACCCGGTCGACGGGCGGATCGAGCGCGACGCCTCCGGCAACCCGACCGGCACCCTGCACGAGGGCGCGATGGCGCTCGTCGACCGCCTCGTCCCCGAGGTCGACGACGCCGGCATGCTCGCCGGCCTCCTGCGCGGGCAGGCCTACCTGCACTCGTTCGGCATCACCTCGTGGCAGGACGCCATCATCGGGGGTTACGCCGACCTGCGGGACTCGGGCGAGACCTACCTGCGGGCAGACGCCGAGGGGCTGCTGACGGGCCGCGTCGTCGGCGCGCTCTGGTGGGACCGCACGAAGGGCCTGGAGCAGATCGACTCGCTCGTGGAGCGCCGCGAGCGCTACCGCAGCGCGAACTTCGCGGCGACGAGCGTCAAGATCATGCAGGACGGCGTGGCCGAGAACTTCACCGCCGCGATGCTCGAGAGCTACCGCGACGGGCACGGGCATCCGACCGACAATGCGGGGATCTCGTTCGTGCCTCCCGAGATCCTCGACGTCGCCGTGCCGCGGCTCGACGCGCTCGGCTTCCAGGTGCACTTCCACGCGATCGGCGACCGCGCCGTGCGGCAGTGCCTCGATGCGGTCGAGCACGCGATCGCCGCGAACGGCCGCAGCGACAACCGGCACCACATCGCGCACATCCAGGTGATCCACCCCGACGACATCCCGCGTTTCCGGGCGCTCGGGGTGGCCGCCAACATGCAGTCGTACTGGGCGACGCTCGAGCCGCAGATGATCGAGCTCACGATCCCGTTCCTCGGCGAGCAGCGCAGCGCCTGGCAGTACCCGTTCGGCGACCTGCAGCGCGCGGGCGCCGTGCTCGCGGCGGGCAGCGACTGGTCGGTCTCGACCCCCGACCCGCTCGCCGCGATCCACACGGCCGTCAACCGCACGGCGGCGCCCGGCCACGAGGACGGCGACTACGAGCCGTTCCACCCCGAGCAGGGCATCGACCTCGCGACCTCCCTCACGGCGTACACCGCGGGCAGCGCGTGGGTAAACCACCGCGATCACGACACGGGCACCGTCGAGATGGGCAAGCTCGCCGACCTCGCGGTGCTCGACCGCGACCCGTTCGCGGGCCCCGCCGACCAGATCGGCGCGACGCGCGTGCTGCAGACCTTCGTCGGCGGACGCCGCGTCTACGCCGCCGACGACGCGTAACCCGCATCGCAGGTTCCGCGCCCGCGTTCAGTCGACGAGCGGGGGTGCGTCGTCGTCGGTGTAGGGCGGGGGCTCGTCGTCGACGGACGCCGGGGCCTCGGCCGGCGCGTCCTCGCCGCGGACGATCGCGAGCACCGCCTCCCCGTAGGCCTCGAGCTTCTTCTCGCCGACGCCCGAGACGGTCGCGAGCTGCTCGA
>WKJB01000004.1_pt1 | contig 124813 bp, 127 predicted proteins | sample 5403331 | NCBI WGS metagenome assembly WKJB01 (sample SAMN13198853, study PRJNA488119) | plastic metagenome | isolation source: water-polyurethane dispersion (WPUD) containing a polyether... | place: Mexico: Mexico City | collected 2016 | reverse complement strand
CAACCGCACGCATCTGCGCGACTATGCCAATGCGGTGAACGATGACACCGCCGCCTTCATGAAGGTCCATGCCAGCAATTACGCCATCGAGGGCTTTACCGCCGAGGTGCCGCAGGCCGATCTGGCGGCGCTGGCCCGGCGGCACGGCATCCCCTTCCTGATCGACCTGGGCAGCGGCTCGCTGATCGATCTGGACGCTTTCGGCCTGCCGCCCGAGCCGACGGCGCGGCAGGCGATCCGCGACGGCGCCGATGCGGTGACCTTCAGCGGCGACAAGCTGCTGGGCGGGCCGCAATGCGGCATCATCGCCGGCTCGCGCGCGCTGGTGGACCGGATGCGGGCCAACCCGCTGAAACGGGCGCTGCGGGTGGACAAGATCATCCTGGCCGCGCTGGCCGAGACGCTGCAAAGCCATGGCGATCCCGAACGCGCCCGGGCCGAAATCCCGACCCTGCGCCTGCTGACCCGGTCCCGGGATGAGATCCGCGCCCTGGCCGAGCGGCTTTGCCCGCAGGTCCGCGCCGCGCTGCAGGGCGCGGCCGAGGTCTCGGTCGTCGACTGCCTGAGCCAGATCGGCAGCGGCGCCCAGCCCGTGGACCTGCTGCCCAGCGCCGGGCTGGCCTTTGCCGAAACCGGCGCCGTCTCGGCCGCGCGCATCGCCCGGGCCTTCCGCGACCTGCCGCTGCCGGTGATCGGCCGCATCCACAAGGGGCAGTTCCTGCTGGATCTGCGCTGCCTCGAAGACCCGGCGCCCTTCCTGGCCCAGCTCGACCGGCTGCGCTTCGCGGGGCCGGCCCCCCGGCGCCGCGCCTTGAGGCGGGCCGCCCGCCGTGGCAGGGAGGGCGCGCCGCAAGGGACGACGAGATGACGCAACCCGGTCCTGGACAGGAGAACGAGCCATGGAATTCAGCCTGAAACGCCGACAAGTCATCGCGGGCCTCGCCGCCTGCGCCGCGATCGCCCCCGGCCTGGGCCGCGCCGCCGAGGTGCTGCGCTTCTCGGCCATCCCGGACGAGGACGCGACGAAGCTGATGGGCCGCTTTACCAAGGTGGCCGAATACCTGTCCGGCAAGCTGGGCGTTCCGGTCGAATTCGTGCCGGTGAAATCCTATCCCGCCGCCGTGGTGGCCTTTCGCAACGACCAGATCCAGCTGGCCTGGTTCGGCGGGCTGTCGGGCGTCCAGGCCCGGCTGGCGCTGCCCGGCTCGGTCGCCATCGCCCAGGGCGAGGAGGACGCGGCCTTCGTCAGCTATTTCATCGCCAACAAGGCGGTCGGCCTGACCGAGAGCCCGGATTTCCCGCAGGCGGCCCAGGGACGCAGCTTCACCTTCGGCGCCAAGACCTCGACCTCGGGGCGGCTGATGCCGGAATACGAGATCCGGCGCAACACCGGCATGGCGCCCGAGGCGTTCTTTTCCCGGGTCGGCTTTTCCGGCGATCACACCAAGACCGTCGAGCTGGTGCAGAGCGGTGCCTACGAGATCGGCGCGGTCAATTTCACCGCCTATGACGACATGGTGGCCAAAGGCCAGGTCGATCCCGCCGAAGTTCCGGTCATCTGGCGCACGCCCTCCTATCCCGACTACAACTTCACCCTGCGCGGCGATGCCGACGACCGGTTCGGCGCAGGCTTTACCGAGCGGCTGAAAGCGGCGATCCTCGGCATTGACGATCCGGAGATTCTCGGTGCCTTTCCGCGCAGCAAGTTCATCCCCGCCAGCAACGCGGATTATGAGCCCATCGAAGAGGTCGCCCGGCAGCTCGACCTGCTGGACTGAGGCCGGCTGATGGTGGAACTGCGCGGGCAGACGCTGGCCTACGGCCCGACCGTGGTGCTGGAGAACGTGACGCTGGCGATCCGGCCCGGCGAGCGGGTGGCGCTGCTTGGCCGCAGCGGGGCCGGGAAATCCACCCTGCTGGCGGCGATCCGCGACAGCGCCATGGCGGCGGGCGAGGATGTGGCGCTGGTGCCGCAGGAAAACGGGCTGGTGCCGCAGCTGAGCCTGTTCCACAACGTCCATATGGGCCGGCTGCACCGGCATTCGGCCTTCTACAATCTGGTCACGCTGCTGCGCCCCTTTCGCCGCGACCGGGCCGAGGTGGCCGCGCTGGCGCGCGAGCTGGGGCTGGAGCCGCTGCTCGACCGCCCGGTCGAGCGGCTGTCGGGCGGCCAGCGCCAGCGCACGGCGGTGGCCCGCGCCATCCATGCCGGCGGCGGCTTCCTGCTGGCGGACGAGCCGGTCTCGGCGCTGGACGAGATGCAGGCGCCCGAAGTGCTGCGGGCGCTACTGTCGCGCTTTCCGACCAGCGTGATCTCGTTGCACGATATCGGGCTGGCGCTGGCGCATTGCACCCGGCTGGTCGGGCTGAAGGACCGGCGCATCATCTTCGACCTGCGCACGGGCGAGCAGAATGCCTCCGACATCGACCGTCTCTACGCCGCTTGAGCCGCCGCGGCCGCGCCGGCGCGACAGGCCGCTGCGGCGGCTGCAGGTGGTGTGGATCGCGCTGACGCTGGCGGCGCTGGCGCTGTTCGCGGCCGATCTGCAGGTCAGCGCGCCCTCGCCCGGGGCGGTGCTGAAGGCGCTGGCGCTGGGCTTCGCGCGTCCCGATTTCCTGGCGCTGGAGAATCTGGGCCAGGCGCTGCTGCTGACGCTGACCGTGGCCTTCGGCGGGGTCGCCATCGGCGCCGCGGCGGGCTTCGCCATGGCGCTGGCCTGGAACTGGCGGGCGGTCCGGGTGCTGTCGCTTTGCCTGCGCAGCGTGCACGAGCTGATCTGGGCGCTGTTCATCATCACCGTGACCGGCCCGGTGGCCATCGCGGCGGTGATGGCGCTGGCCCTGTCCTATAGCGGCATCTTCGCCAAGGTCTTCGGCGAGATCCTGGACGAGGCCGACCCCGCCCCGCGCGATGCCCTGCCGGGGCGCGGCCTGACGCTGTCCGGGCTGATCTATGCCAAGCTGGTGCCCAGCCTGCCGGCCTTCTGGAGCTATTTCTGCTATCGCATCGAATGCGGCATCCGCTCCAGCGCGGTGCTGGGCTTCGTCGGCCTGCCGACCCTGGGCTTCGAGCTCGACACGCTGTTCAAGCAGGGCCGCTACGACGGCGCGGCGGCGGTGCTGCTGCTGACCTATGCGCTGATCATCAGCCAGTCGCTGTGGCTGCGGCGGCGGCTGGTGCCGCTCTATGTGCTGGGGGCGCTGGCCTATCTTGCCGCGCTGTCGCCGGGCCAGGTATCGGGCTTCGGGCTGTGGCAGCTTCTGGCGGTGGACATGGTGCCCGCGCCGCTGCGCGGCGCCGAGCTGACGGCGGCGGGGACCTGGGGCGCCTTCGGCGACTGGCTCTGGCGGCTCGTCTTGCAGCAGGTCCTGCCGGGGGCCTGGGCCACGGTGCTGGTCAGCTACCTGGCCTTCGTGCTGTGCGGCATCGTCGCGCTTGTGGCATTCCCGCTGATCGTCACCGCGCTGGCCGGCCGGATCGGCGCCGGGCTGGGCCATGTGGCGCTGGTGATCATGCGCTCGACCCCGGAATACATGCTGGTCTTTGTCGGCGTGCAGGTGCTGGGCCCCTCGATGCTGCCGGCGGTGCTGGCGCTGGGGCTGCACAACGGCGCCATCATTGCCCATCTGGTCGGGCGGCAGGCCGAGGGCATGGTCCCGACCCTGCGCCCCGACCGGCCGGGCGGGGCCGGGCTTTATGCCTATGAGCTGGTGCCGCGCGTCTCCTCCGGGCTCATCGCCTATCTGTTCTATCGCGGCGAGATCATCCTGCGCGAAAGCATGATCCTGGGCATCCTGGGCATCGCCACGCTGGGCTTTTACGTGGACAGCGCCATCGCCACGCTGCGCTTCGATCGCGCCGCGCTGCTGGTGGTGGCGATGATCCTGCTGACGGCGCTGGCCGACTGGGCCTCGCGGGCGCTGCGCCGGCGGCTGAAGGTCGGCGCCGTCTCGACCCGGCCCTTCTGCTGAGGTCCTAGCCGGCGCCCGGGGCCGGAAAGCCGCTGATCCGCATGGCGGCAAAGCGTTCGCGCAGCCAGCGCGCGGCCGGGCCGCTGGGACGCTGCTTGTGCCAGACCAGTTCCAGCGCCACCGGCCAGTCGGCGCCGTCGAATTGCAGCGCCGGGGTGACCAGATCGTCCCGCACCGGCGATTCCTCGATGATGTGGTCGGGCACCAGCGCCCAGCCGATGCCGCGGCGCACCAGTTGCAGGATCACCCAGTGGCTTTCCACCCACCAGACCTCCGCCGCCGTGCGCAGGCGCTGCTTTTCCGGTCCCTCGCTGCGCACCGCGACCATCAGCTGGCGGTGGCGCTTCAAGTCCTCCCAGTCCACCACCGTATGGGCCAGCGGGTGGTCCTTGCCGCAGACCAGCTTCAGCGGCACCCAGCCCAGCGTGTGGAAGGCGATCTCGGTCGGCAGCACCTCTTGCCGCCACATCACGCCGATATCGGCCTTGCCGTCCAGCACCAGCCGGCTGACATCCTCCATCATCGGGAACAGCAGCTCCAGCTCGACATGCGGGAAGCGCGCGGCGAATTCGGCGAACAGCGTCGCCAGCGGCTCTTCGGGATAAAGCTCGTCGATGGCGACGACCAGCCGGTGCTCGACATGCGCGGTCAGGCTGGCGGCGACGCCGATCAGGTGCTCGCGGCGGTCCAGCACCACGCGGGCCTCGGCCAGCAGCCGCTCGCCCGCGGGCGTCAGCACCGGGTTGCGTCCCTCGCGGCTGAACAGCGCCACGCCCAGGTCGTCCTCGAGATTCGAGACCTGGGTGCTGATCGCCGACTGCGCCTTGCGCAGCGCCCGGCCGGCGGCCGAGAACGAGCCGTGCTGCGCGGCGGCGACAAAGGCTTCCAGCTGGTCCAGCGTGACGGTCATCTATCTGCAAATCCGATGGTATCTAACTTTGTATTCTGGAAAATACAGATAGAAAGCGCAGCAAGCAACGATGAGGAAGCACGATGACGATGCGCAGTTTCCCGGACCGGGTCCGCCACGCGGTGAGCTTCGAGCTGATCGGCCTGGCGATCGTCACCCCGCTGGCCGCCTGGATCTATGACAAGCCGGTGTTCGACATGGGCGTCGTCGGCATCGGCGCGGCGACGCTGGCCACGGTCTGGACCTTTGTCTTCAACCTGGGCTTCGACCACGCCATGCGGCGCTGGGTCGGCCATGTCGGCAAGTCGCTGCGTCACCGGCTGCTGCATACCGCGCTGTTCGAGCTGGGCCTGCTGGTCATGCTGCTGCCGCCGATGGCCTGGTATCTGGGCATGACGCTGTGGCAGACGCTGCTGCTCGACCTGTTCATCGTGGCCTTCTATCTGGTCTACAATTTCGTCTTCAACATCGCCTATGACCGGATCTTCCCGCTGCCTGCCGCGCCGCAGGGTCGCGGGCGGGATCACGGGCGCCGCCAGCCGGCCTAGCCCGGATCGCAGGCGATCTCGTCCAGCAGGAAGGCGCGGAACTTGCGGATCGCGGGACGGTTGCGGCGGCCCTTGGGATAGACCAGCCAGAAGCTGCGGCCGTTCTGTGCCACCAGCGGAAAGGGCTGGATCAGGCTGCCGGTCGCCAGCTCGAAGCGGAAGAAGCGCGGCGTCAGCAGCGCCACGCCGTAACCCTCCAGCGCCGCCCGCGCCTCGTGCAGGTCGGTCGAGAGCGTCAGGCCGGGCTTGGGCGGGGCCTCCCAGAAATCCACCCCCGCCTCGCGCATCCAGACCGCCCAGTTCGGGTCCACCCGGTCCAGCAGCGGCAGCTTCAGCAGGTCGGCGGGCTCGCGCAGCTCGTGCTTCCTGGCCAGCGCCGGCGACAGCATGGGGGTGTATTCGATGGGCATCAGGAAATGCTCCTCGACCCCCGGCCAGCCGCCCTCGCCGGCGCGGATGGCGACGGTGATGTCCTCGCGCCCGAAATCGACCAGATTGTCGCTGGTCTCCAGCCGCACCGCCAGGTTCGGGTGGTTCATCTGGAACTTGCCCAGCCGCGGCGACAGCCAGGCCCCGGCAAAGGTCGGCACGGTCGAGATCGACAGGGTCGAGACCGAATCCGCCGAGGGGTCGGCAAAGGCCTCGCGCAGCATGTCGAAGGCGTCGATGGTCGGCCGGGCGAACAGCGCCCCGGTCTCGGTCAGCACGATCTCGCGCGGCTTGCGCAGGAACAGCGGCGTGCCGAGCCGTTCCTCGAGCAAACGGATCTGATAGCTGACCGCGGCCTGGGTCATGCCCAGTTCCTCGGCGGCGCGGGTGAAGTTCAGGTGCCGCGCCACCGCCTCGAAGGCGCGCAGGGCGGCAAGCGGGGGAATCGACATAAGCCTGCCTTATGGATGCTTGCCGAGGCTTTGTTGGTCATTGCCGTGGAAACCTAGCATGATCGAAGCGTGGATCAACCATGACCACCGAAAGGAGGGCAAAAATGTCCGATAATTCCGTATGCGATCGCCAACGCCCCTTCCTGCCGGGCCTGACCCGGCTGCTTTTCGGTGTGCTGCGTCGGGATAAGCCCAGCCTATCGCCATGCGAGGGGCGCATGGCGGCGCTGGACCATCCCGCGACCCGCAAAGCGCTGGCCGATCTGCCGGCGCATCTGCTGCGCGACATCGGTGTCGCCGACACGCGCAGCGACACGGCCGCCCCGCCGCAGGAAGGCGACGCGCTGCGCCGGCATCTGTGGTAAGGCGTCAGCCCGCCGCGCTTTTGCGCACGGTTTCCCCGAACTGCTTGCGATAGGCGCGCGCCAGCGTGGCGGGCGACGAGAACCCGGTGCGCGAGGCGATCTCGCCCAGCGTCAGCTTGGTCTCCAAGGCCAGCGCCCGGGCATGGGACAGCCGGATCTGCCGGTAATAGCCGCCGGCCGACAGGCCCAGATGGGCATGGAACAGCCGGTCCATGCTGCGCGGCGACAGCGCCGCGCGTTCGGCGATGCGGGGCAGGGGCAAGGGCTGCTCGGCGGTCTCGCGCATGGCGACGATGGCGCGCTGCAGCGACGGCGGCAGCGCGCTGTCGGTCATGCGGCTGGGCAATTGCCATTCCACCGGATCGGTGCTGCGCCCCATCACCCGGCCGAACATGTTCGCCACGTCGAAGCGCAGCGCCTCGCCCGCCTGCGCGCCGATCAGGTCCAGCGACCAGCTGAGCACGCTTTGCGCGCCGCCGCAGGTGACGATGTTGCCGTCCGCGACATAGGGGTCCGCCACCACGGTGATTTCGGGAAAGGCTTCGGCCAGTGCCTCGCGCTCCATCCAGTGGATCGCGGCCCGGCGCCCGGCCAGCAGGCCCATGCGGGCCAGCAGCCACGCGCCGGTATCAAGGCCCCCCACCACCGGCAGCCCCCGCGCCTTGCGCAGCACCGCCTGCGCCGAATCGCGCTGCAGGTGGTCGCGCATGCCATAGCCCGAAACCAGGATCAGCGCATCCGTCGCCCCCACCCGTTCCAGCGGCAGATCGACCGAGATCGCCAGCCGCGAGGAACTGGTCACCGCCCCGCCGTCCAGCGAAGCGACCTGCCAGGAAAACAGCCGCCGCCCCGACAGGTCGCGCGCCGCCCGCAGGGGCTCGATGGCGCTGGCCAGCACCATGTTCGAGAAGCCGTCGAACAGCAGGAAGGTCAGGTGCAGCGGCGATTTTGGCGACATGGGCAAAGATTATGGCGTAAATTGCACATCATGCCAGCGGAATAGCTGTCAGGCTGCGGTGAAATCACATATTGCCGGAGCCATGAATGAACCGTGACGTCTTCATCACCTGCGCGGTGACCGGATCGGGGCAGAGCCACAAGAAGTCCGACCTGGTGCCGATCACGCCCCGGCAGATCGCCGAAGCCTGCATCGAGGCGGCGAATGCGGGCGCGGCCATCGCCCATGTGCATGTGCGCGATCCCCAGACCGGCGCGCCCTCGCGCGATCCGGCGCTGTATCGCGAGGTGGTAGACCGGGTGCGTTCCGCGGGCACCGACGTGGTGCTGAACCTGACGGCGGGCATGGGCGGCGACATCGTGCTGGGCTCGGCCGAGGCGCCGCTGCCGCTGTCGCCGCAATCCGACCTGATCGGTGCCAGCGAGCGGCTGGTGCATGTCGAGGAACTGCTGCCCGAGATCTGCACCCTCGATTGCGGCACCATGAACTTCGCCGAGGCCGATTACGTCATGACCAACACCCCCGGCACGCTGCGCGCCATGGCGGCGCGTATCCAGGCGGCGGGGGTGCGGCCCGAGATCGAGGTCTTTGACACCGGCCATCTGTGGCTGGCCAAGACGCTGGTGGAGGAGGGGCTGATCGACGATCCGGTGATGATCCAGCTGTGCATGGGCATCCCCTATGGCGCGCCGGCCGATCCGAACAGCCTGATGGCGATGGTGAACAACATCCCGCCCGGCTGGGTCTATTCCATGTTCTCGATCGGGCGGATGCAATTGCCTTACGTCGCGCAGGCGGCGCTGGCGGGCGGCAATGTCCGTGTCGGGCTGGAAGACAATATCTGGCTGGACAAGGGCGTGCCGGCTCGCAATGGCGATCTGGTCGAGCGGGCGGCGACGATCCTGAATGCGATGGGCTGCCGCATCCTCGGCCCGCAGGAGGTGCGCGACACGCTGAAGCTGACCCGGCGCTGAGCCGCAGGCCGAACCAATCCATAACACAAGACAGGGGGTCCACCATGAGCATCAATCTGACGAGGCGGGGGCTGACGAGGCGGGGCTTGCTGGCCGGCGCGGCGGGCATGGCGGCGGCGGGGCTGATCCTGCCGCGCGGCGCGCGGGCGCAGGAGGCGAAGCGCGGCGGCAGGTTGCGCATCGGCCATCTGGGCGGCGCGACCTCGGACACGCTGGACCCGGCGACCTATGCCGCCGGCCCGGTGGTGACGGCGATGCTGGCGGTCTGCAACAACCTGGTCGAGATCGACGCCAAGGGCCAGGCCGTGCCCGAACTGGCCGAGTTCGAGCCCGATGCCGAGGCCCGCATCTGGACCTTCCGCCTGAAGGACGGCGTCACCTTCTCGGACGGGCGCAAGGTCACGGCGCGGGACGTGATCGCGTCCTTCGACCACCATCGCGGCGCCGATACCAAGTCTGGTGCCAAGGGCTCGCTGGAGCAGGTCAAGGAGATCCGCGCCGATGGCGACAATGTGGTGGTGTTCGAACTGACCTCGGGCAATGCCGATTTCGCCTATCTGACCTCGGACTATCACTTCGTCATCATGCCGGCGAACGAGGACGGCACGCTGGACTGGCAGTCGGGCCTGGGCACCGGCGGCTATGTGCTGGAGAATTTCGAGCCCGGCGTGCGCATCACGCTCAAGCGCCGCGACGATTACTGGAAGCCCGACCGCGCCTGGTTCGACGAGGCGGTGCTGCTGACCATCAACGACGCCACCGCCCGGCAGAACGCGCTGATGACCGGCGAGGTCGATGTCATCAACTCGCCCGACCTCGCCACGCTGCACCTGTTGCAGCGCCGGCCCGGCCTGCAACTGGTCGAGGTGACGGGAACCGCGCATTACACCATGCCGATGTTCTGCGACCAGGCGCCCTTTACCGATCCGAACCTGCGGCTGGCGCTGAAATACGCCATCGACCGGCAGGAGGTGCTGGACAAGGTGCTGCGCGGCCATGGCCAGATCGCCAATGACAGCCCGATCGCGCCGGCGAACCGCTTCTTTGCCGCCGACCTGCCGCAGCGGGCCTATGACCCTGACAAGGCGAAACATTACCTGAAGCAGGCCGGCATGGAGGGGCTGAAGGTCGAGATTTCCGCCTCGGACGCGGCCTCGGTCGGGGCGCTCGACATGGTGCAGCTGTTCCAGCAATCGGCCAAGGCGGCCGGGATCGAGCTGACCGTCAAGCGCGAGCCGGACGACGGCTATTGGTCCAATGTCTGGCTGAAGAAGCCCTTCTGCGTCAGCTACTGGAACGGTCGCCCGACCGAGGACGACATGTTCAGCCTGGTCTATGCCCGGGGCGCCGAGTGGAACGAGAGCCACTGGGACAACGAACGTTTCAACGAGTTGCTGCTGAAGGCGCGGGCCGAACTGGACGACAGCCTGCGCGCCGAGATGTATCGCGAGATGCAGGGGCTGGTCTCCGAGGACGGCGGCACCATCATCCCGATCTTCGTGAACTATATCGACGTGGCCAATGACAAGGTGGCGCATGGCGAGGTGGCGTCGAACCGCTTCCTCGACGGCTGGAAGATCGTGGAACGGTGGTGGCAGGCATGAAGATCGCGGCAATCGGCGGCGGGGTCATCGGTGGCGGCTGGATCGCCCGCTTCATCCTCTCGGGGCATGACGTGGCGGTCCACGACCCGCATCCCGAGGCGCAGCGTATCGTCGGCGAGGTGCTGGCGAATGCCACCCGCGCCTGGGAAAGGCTGTTCCAGGCGCCGCTGCCCCGGCCGGGGCGCATCCTCTGGGCCGGCTCGGTCGCCGAGGCGGTCCGGGACGCCGATTACATCCAGGAAAGCGTGCCCGAGCGGCTGGAGCTGAAGCACCGCATCATCGCCGAGATCGAGGCCGCCGCACCCGGGACGGCGCTGATCGGTTCCTCGACCTCGGGCTTCAAGCCGTCCGAGTTGCGGCAGGGGGCGCGGCATCCCGCCCGCATCCTCGTGGCCCATCCGTTCAACCCGGTCTATCTCTTGCCGGTGGTCGAGGTCGTGGGCGGTGGCGAGGCGGCGGATCGCGCCTGCGAGATCCTGGCGGCGGTCGGCATGAAGCCGGTCCGGATCGCGCGCGAGATCGACGCCCATATCGGCGACCGCCTGCTGGAAGCCGTCTGGCGCGAGGCGCTGTGGCTGGTGCATGACGGCATCGCCACCACCGAGGAGATCGACGACATCATCCGCTTCGGCTTCGGCCTGCGTTGGGCGCAGATGGGCCTGTTCGAGACCTATCGCATCGCCGGCGGCGAGGCCGGGATGCGGCATTTCCTCGGCCAGTTCGGCCCGGCGCTGAAATGGCCCTGGACCAAGCTGATGGAGGTGCCCGACCTCGACGAGGCGCTGATCGACCGTATCGCCGGCCAGTCCGACGCGCAGTCGGGCCGGCATTCGATCCGCGAGCTGGAGCGGATCCGCGACGACAACCTGGTCGGCATCTTCCAGGCGCTGAAGGCGAACGACTGGGGTGTCGGCCAGACCGTGCGCGCGCAGGAGGACGGCTTCTATGCCCGCGCGCCCGCGCGGGCCGAGGGCTATCCGCTGCGCATCCATCAGGCCCGCGTGACCGGCGGCTGGGTCGATTACAACGGCCACATGACCGAGTTCCGCTATCTCCAGGTGCTGGGCGATGCGACGGACGCCTTCCTGATCCATATCGGGCTGGATGCCGATTACCGGGCGCAGGGCCGCTCGGCCTATACGGTCGAGACCCATATCCGCCACCTGGCCGAGGTGAAGGCCGGCGAATTGCTGACCGTCGAGACCCGGCTGCTGGGCCATGACGCCAAACGCTTCCGCCTGCATCACGCCATCCTGCGCGAGGACGGCAGCGAGGCCGCGACCGGCGAGCACATGCTGCTGCATGTCGATACCGGCGAGGGCCGCGCCATCCCGATGCCGCCGGCGCTGCTGGAGGCGTTGGACCGGGTGGCCGCGCAGGACGGCGCGCCGCATCCCGACCATGCCGGCGCCGGCATCCGCCCGATCCGCCAGAAGGAGGCCACCGCATGAGCGCCGCCGAGGCCCGGCGGCGGCCCATCCTGCGGATGATCGCAGGCCGGCTGGGCATCGGGGTCTTTACGCTCTTCGTCATCTCGGTGCTGATCTTCCTGGCCGTCAGCCTGCTGCCCGGCGATATCGCCCAGCAGGTGCTGGGCCAGTCCGCCACGCCCGAGACCGTCGCCGCCTTCCGGCGCGAGCTTGGGCTGGATCAGCCGCTGGCCTGGCGCTATCTCGACTGGGTCGGCGGGGTGTTGTCGGGCGATTTCGGCCGTTCGCTGGCCAATGGCCGGCCGGTGGCGGACCTGCTGGCCGCGCGGCTGGGCAACACCCTGTTTTTGGCCGCCTATGCGGCGGTGATCGCGGTGCCGCTGGCGGTGGGGCTGGGCCTGCTCGCCGCTTTGTGGCGCGGCAGCTGGTTCGACCGCATCGCCAATGTGGCAACGCTGTCGGCGATCTCGTTTCCGGAATTCTTCATCGCCTATATCCTGATGTTCTGGCTGTCGGTCAGGATGGGCTGGTTCCCCTCGATCGCCGATCCCGGCGCCTCGCCGCGGCTGGCCGAGATGCTGGGCCGCGCCTTCCTGCCTGCGATCACGCTGGTCCTGGTGGTGACCGCCCATATGATGCGGATGACGCGGGCGGCGGTGGTCAACGTGCTGGGCGCGCCCTATGTCACCATGGCGCGGCTGAAAGGGGTGTCGCGCTGGCGCGTCGTCACCCGCCACGCCCTGCCGAACGCGCTGGCCCCCATCGTCAACGTGGTGGCGCTGAACGTGGCGTGGCTGATCACCGGCGTCGTCATCGTCGAGGTGGTCTTCGTCTATCCCGGCCTCGGCCAGCTGATGGTGGACAGCGTCACCAATCGCGACATCCCGGTGGTGCAGGCCTGCGCGCTGATCTTCGCGGCGGTCTATATCCTGCTGAACCTGCTGGCCGACGTTCTGGCGATCGCCACGAACCCCCGCCTGCTGCATCCGAGGTAAGCCCATGATCCGGATGCTGAAAACCATGCCGCCGACTGCGATCCTGGGGGTTCTGGTCATCGCCGCCTATGCGGTGATCGCGCTCTTCGCGCCGCTGCTGGCCCCCCATGCCGAGGCGCAGATCGTCGGCGCCCAGTTCGAGCCGTGGAGCGCCGCCTATCCCCTTGGCACCGACACGCTGGGCCGGGACATGCTGTCGCGGCTGATCTGGGGCGCGCGCAATACCGTGGGCGTGGCGCTGGTCACCACGGCGCTGGCCTTCGGCATCGGCGCCATTGCCGGACTGCTGGCGGCGGCGCTTGGCGGCTGGGTCGATCTGGCGCTGTCGCGGCTGGTCGACGTGCTGATGGCGGTGCCGGCGCTGATCCTGACGCTGCTGGCCCTGTCGGCGCTGGGGCCGGGGGTGGCAAACCTGATCGTCGTGGTGGCGATCCTCGATTCCACGCGGGTCTTTCGCCTGGCCCGCGCCACGGCGATGAACGTCATGGTGATGGACTATGTCGAGGCGGCGCAACTGCGCGGCGAGGGCACCTGGTGGATCATCAGCCGCGAGGTGCTGCCGAACATCTCGGCGCCGCTGATCGCCGAGTTCGGGCTGCGGTTCTGCTTCGTGTTCCTGACCATCTCGGCGCTCAGCTTCCTGGGCCTCGGCCTGCCGCCGCCGATGGCGGACTGGGGCGCGATGGTGCGCGACAATGCGGCGCTGATCACCTTCGGCGACATCACGCCGCTGCTGCCCGCCGCCTGCATCGCGGTGCTGACGGTCTCGGTCAATTTCGTGGTGGACTGGATGCTGCACCGCGCCTCGGGTCTGAAGGACTGAACCATGCTGCTGAACATCGAAAAGCTGAAGGTCGAGGCGCGGGGCGAGGAAGGCTGGACCCCGATCCTGCACGGCGTCGACCTGCAGGTCGCCCGGGGCGAGGTCGTCGGGCTGATCGGCGAATCCGGCGCCGGGAAATCCACGCTGGGCCTTGCGGCGCTGGGTTTCGCGCAGGGCGGGCTGCGCTTTGCCGGCGGGCGGGTGATCCTCGACGGCACCGACCTGCTGCAATTGCCCGAGCGCCGGCGCCGCGCCTTTCGCGGCCGCCGGGTGGCCTATGTCGCGCAATCGGCGGCGGCAAGCTTCAACCCGGCATGGCGGCTTCTGGACCAGTTCTGCGAGGGGCCGGCGATCCACCACACGGCGGACCGCGCGGAATCCGAAGCCTTCGCGCGCCAGCTCTACGCCGCCATGCACCTGCCCGACCCGGAGAATTTCGGGCTGCGCTTTCCGCATCAGGTCTCGGGCGGGCAGTTGCAGCGGGCCATGGTGGCCATGGCGATGGCCTGCAAGCCCGACCTGATCGTCTTTGACGAGCCGACGACGGCGCTGGACGTGACCACGCAGATCGGCGTGCTGGCGGCGATCCGGCAGGCGGTCGAGACCACGGGCACGGCGGCGATCTACATCACCCACGACCTGGCCGTGGTCGCCCAGATGGCCGACCGCATCAAGGTCATGCGCCACGGCCGCGAGGTCGAGGACGCACCGACCCGCCGGATGATCGAGGCGCCGGCGCAGGATTACACCCGCTCGCTCTGGGCGGTACGCGCGTTCCGCCGGCCGCCGCGCGCCCTGCCGCGGGCCAGCGCGCCGACGATCAGCATCCGCGAGGTGACGGCGGGCTATTCCTCGCTGGACGTGCTCAGCGAGGTCAGCTTCGACATCCCGCGCGGCGCCACCGTGGCGGTGGTGGGCGAATCCGGCTCGGGCAAGTCCACCACGGCGCGGGCGATCACCGGGCTGCTGCCGCCGCGTGCGGGCAGCATCGCGCTGAACGGCACGCCCCTGCCGCCGCGCCTGGCGCAGCGCAGGCTGGAACAGAAGCGGGCGGTGCAGATGATCTATCAGATGGCCGACACGGCGCTGAACCCGCGCCAGACCATCCGCCAGATCCTGTCGCGGCCCCTGCAATTCTACCTGGGCCTGACCGGCCGCGCGCGCGAGACGCGGCTGCATGAGCTGATGGAGCAGATCGAGCTGGAGCCGGCGCGCTTCCTCGACCGCCTGCCGGGCGAGCTGTCGGGCGGGCAGAAGCAGCGCATCGGCATCGCCCGCGCGCTGGCCGCCGATCCCGAATTCATCATCTGCGACGAGGTGACCAGCGCGCTGGATCAGCTGGTGGCCGAGGGCATCCTGCGGCTGCTCAGCAAGGTGCAGGACGAAACCGGCGTCAGCTACATGTTCATCACCCATGACATCGCCACCGTCCGCGCCATCGCCGACGAGGTGGTGGTGATGAAGGGCGGCCGGGTCGTGGACAAGGGCCTGAGGTCCGAGGTGCTGGACCCGCCGCGCCATGCCTATACCCGCGAATTGCTGGCCTCGGTGCCGCAGATGGACCCGGATTGGCTGACGCGCCGCATCGCCGAGGGCCGCATCGCCGAGGGCGCGGCATGATCCGCGACCCGCAGGTACTGGACTTCATCGCCCGGACCGAGGCCGCCTATCCGCCCGAGGCGAACGGGGCCAGCGCCGCCGAGAACCGCCGCTTCTACGATGCGATGTGCGCCGTCTTTCGCGCCCCGCGCCCGCCCAGCCTGCCGGTTCGGGATCGCCGCATCGGCGGCGTGCCCTGCCGGGTCTATGGCGCGGAGACCCGCGTGGCCGTGGCCTATGTGCATGGCGGCGGTTTCGTGGTCGGCGGGCTCGACAGCCATGACGATATCTGCGCCGAGATTGCCGATGCCACCGGCTTGCAGGTCGTCGCGGTCGATTACCGGCTGGCGCCCGAGCATCGCTGGCCGGCGCAGATCGCGGATGTGCAGGCGGTCTGGGACGCGCTGGACCGTTCCGCCGTCATCGCGGGCGACAGCGCGGGCGGGCTGCTGGCCGCCGCGCTTTGCCTGTCGCGTCGCGGGGCGCGGCAGCCGCTGGGGCAGGTGCTGGTCTATCCCGGCCTTGGCGGCGACGGCAGCGCGGCCTCCTATCGCGAGAATGCCGAGGCGCCCCTTCTGCGGACCGAGGATCTGGCCGGCTATCACACCGCGCTGCATGGCAAAGGCCCCGTCGATCCGCTGGCACGTCCCTTGCAGGCCGACCGCCTGGCCGGGCTGGCGCCGGGTTTCGTCGTCACCGCCGATGTCGATCCGCTGCGCGACGACGGGCGCGACTATGCGCGGCGGCTGCGGGCCGAGGGCGTCGTGGCGCATTGGCGCAACGAGCCGGAGCTGCCCCATGGCTATCTGCGCGCCCGCCGCCATAGCGACCGGGCGCGGCGCAGCTTCCAGGCGATCCTGGTCGCGATCCGGCAATTCGCGGACCGGGCCTAGTCGCGCTTGCCTGCCAGCGCGACGATTTCCGAATGCGGGCGGTCCAGCCTCTGGTGCAGCCCGTCGCGGAAGGCGCGCTGCAGGATCCTGCGATAGCGCGCCGCGTCCGGGCCGTAATGCCGCGCCTTGCCGCGCCAGCGCAGCGCCAGCACCGGCAGAAGCGGCCAGAACCACGGTCCCGCCGCGACCCGATAGGCCAGAAGCGCGTTGCGATACATGTAATAGACCTTCCACATCGGCCGCAGCACCAGATGCCCGCCGGACTGGATCGAGCCGGTGTCATGCTCGAACCGGATCTCGGGCAGGAAGCCGATGCGCAGGCCCTTGCGGCGCATTTCCAGCGTATAAAGCTGGTCGTCGCCATAGATGAACAGCCGCTCGTCGGGATAGCCGGCGCGGGCGATGCTGGCGCGCGACAGGAACAGCCCGACAAAAGAGGTCATGTCGATCTCGACCGGTCCGCTTTCGGGGCCGTAATCGTCGTCGCCCAGGTGAAAGCCGCGCCGCCCGGCGCCGGCAAGGGTGCGCAGGAATTCCGGCAGCCGCCAGAACGGGTTGCGATAGGGCCGGTTCATCTCGCAGACCTGGCCCCCGGGCGTCAGCACCGCCGCCCCCAGCGCGTCCCAGCCCCGCAGGTCCAGGCTGCGGAAATGCGCGATCTGGCCCGGGGCGGGGCGGCCGTCGTCGTCCATCAGCACCACCCAGTCGGGGTCCAGCGTCTCGACCACCTGGCGCAGCCCGCGCGCGAAGCCGCCGGCGCCGCCCAGGTTGACCGGGTGATGCACGGCGATCAGCCGGGGATCGTTGATGCCGCCCAGATAGTCCCGCGTGCCGTCGCCCGAGGCGTTGTCGAAGACCAGCACATGATCCAGGTCCTCGGCCAGCAGGCGCGAGAGCGTGACGCGCAGCCGCTCCAGCCGGTCATGCGTGACGACCAGCGCCGCGATGATCTGGCGTGCGGGGACCGCGCTGGCGGGCGGAATCTGGTCTGGACGCATATCCGGTTCGCTGTTCAGGACTACGCCACGGATCGCCGGCCTGCGCCCGCCCCGGATCGTAATGAACAGCATACATATCGAAGGATAGCGTCCGGAACAAGCGCGCCCGCACCAGAGCGACGGGTCCGGTTCAGGCCGGGTCCGGGCGGCGGAGCCCAAGCGCCAGCATGGCCAGCGTCACGAGCCCCGAGCAGACATAAAGTCCAATCAGCCCGGCAGGGCCGATGCCGGCCAGACATCCCGCCATGGCCGCAAGCTTGGCGATCAGCACGGCAAGGATCAGGATCGGCATGCCGCCCCGTGCCCAGCCGGCCGGTTCCGCCGGACGCCATGCGTCCTTCCCGATGATCCCCGTCCCGATAATCCTCGCCCTTGGTCCTGCCGCATGCCGTTTCCCGTCGATTCGCCCGTGTGCGAATCAAGCTATATCGGCAAAAGATTGACGGAGTCCTGACGGCGTGGCGTCAGCAAGGGGGCGGTTGGCGTGAAACCGCCGAGTCGCGGGCCGCCCCGCGACCGGGCGGGGCGCCTGATCGGGCTTACAGGTGGATCGCGGCGAATTTGGCTTCGTCGATGCCCAGGCGACGCAGGTCCGCGGCCGCCGGGCGGCGATGCGCTTCAGCCGCCGAGGCGACGGCGATGGCGGCCCGCAGGGTCGAAAGGGCCGAATGGATGGAATGGAAGGCGCGGTGCATTTTTCTGCCTGTCTGTATGATCGTTTCCGATGACAGACAGATGGGCGCCGCAGGCCCGTTCTGCAACGCAGCAAAAGGACAAGGCGGCCATGCCGCCAGAACATGGCAGGCCCCGGCCCTTGCGGGACCGGGGCGGTTTTTCGGTCAGTCCTCTTCGCCGGCGAGCTGGCTCAGCACCTCGCCCTTGCCGCGGGCGCGCAGGATCAGCGGCACGATCAGCGCCAGCGCGGCGATGCCCAGCAGCGCGGCCGCGATGGGGGACTGCACCAGCGTGGTCCAGTCGCCCTGGCTGATGGACAGCGCCCGGCGCAGCTGCTGCTCGGCCAGCGGGCCAAGGATCAGCCCGACCACGATCGGCGCGATCGGATAGCCGAAGAGCCGCATCACATAGCCCAGCACGCCGAAGCCCAGCAGCATCCCCAGCTCGAAGGCCGAGGGGTTGGCGCCGATGGTGCCCAGCGTCGCGAACAGCAGGATGCCGGCGTAAAGCCAGGGCTTCGGCACCGTCAGCAGCTTTACCCACAACCCGATCATCGGCAGGTTCAGCACCAGAAGCATGGCGTTCGCGATCAGGAGCGAGGCGATCAGCCCCCAGACCAGCGTCGGGTTGGTGGCGAAGAGCAGCGGGCCGGGCTGCAGCCCGAACTGCTGGAAGCCCGCCAGCATGATCGCCGCCGTGGCCGAGGTCGGCAGGCCCAGCGTCAGCAGGGGCACCAGCGTGCCGGCGGCGCTGGCGTTGTTGGCGGCCTCGGGTCCGGCCACGCCTTCGATGGCGCCGTGGCCGAATTCCTCGGGGTGCTTGGTCAGCTTCTTCTCGGTGGCGTAGGACAGGAAGGTGCCGATCTCGGCCCCGCCCGCCGGCATGGCGCCGATGGGAAAGCCGATGAAGGTGCCGCGCAGCCAGGGCTTCCAGGACCGCGCCCAGTCGCGCGCGCTCATCCAGATCGAGCCCTTGACGGCCGTCACCTCGTCCTCCTGCTGGTTGCGCTGGCCGGCGATGAACAGCGCCTCGCCCACGGCGAACATGGCGACGGCCATGGTGGTGACTTCGATCCCGTCCAGCAGCTCGGGCGTGCCGAAGGACAGCCGCGCCTGCCCGGTCAGCTGATCGATGCCGACGCAGGCCAGCGCCAGGCCCAGGAACAGCGAGGTCAGCCCGCGCAGCGCCGAATCGCCGAAGGCGGCCGAGACGGTGACGAAGGCCAGCACCATCAGCGCGAAATATTCGCGCGGACCGAAGACCAGCGCCAGCTTGACGATGCTGGGCGCCAGGAAGGCCAGAAGCAGCGTCGCGATCAGCCCGGCGATGAAGGACCCGATGGCCGCGGTGGCGAGCGCCGGCCCGCCGCGGCCCTTGCGGGCCATCTTGTTGCCTTCCAGCGCGGTGATGATCGAGGCGCTTTCGCCCGGCGTGTTCAGAAGGATCGAGGTGGTCGAGCCGCCATACATGCCGCCGTAATAGATGCCGGCGAACATGATGAGCGAGCCGGCCGGGTCCAGCCGGTAGGTGACGGGCAGCAGCAGCGCCACGGTCAGCGCCGGACCGATGCCCGGCAGCACGCCGACGGCGGTGCCCAGCGTCACGCCGATCAGCGCGTAAAGCAGCATCATCGGCTCGGCGGCGGTGCCGAGCCCCTGCAGCAGGAATTCGAATGCGCTCATGGTTCAGCCCCGCGGAAAAGCCAGATGCTCAAGCGGCCCGGCGGGCAGGTGCAGCATCAGAAGTTGCGAGAAGACGACCCAGACCACGAAGGCGAAGACGATGCCGACGGGAATGGTCATCGCCAGGTTGCGCTTGCCGAAGGCCCGGGCGGTAAAGCCGAAGAGAATGCCGGTGGCGATGGAAAAGCCGGTCGTGTGCAGCAGCATCAGCTGCAGGGCCAGGCCCGCGACGATCCACAGCACCGGCGCGGCGTTCTGCGGCGGGCGTTCGGGGAAATCGCCGCGCAGCGCCTCGATGGCGGTCCAGACGGCCAGGCCCAGCAGGCCGAAGCCGACCACGCGCGGCACGCTGGCCGGGCCGATGCCGGAATAGCCGCCCAGATCGGCCAGGTGCGCGCTGTCCCACAGCATCACGCCGCCGGCCACCACCAGCCCGGCGGCGATGATCAGCGCCGCCGTATCCCGGCGGCGCGGCGGTTCATGGCGGGGCGCGCTCATTTCACCAGACCGATGTCCTTGAGGATCGCCTCGGTCGCGGCGACGTCCTGTTCCAGCTGGGCCTCGAATTCCGGGCCGGCCAGATAGGTGTCCATCCAGCCCTTGTCGGCCAGCTGCTTCTGCCAGCTTTCCGATTTCGCCATCTTCTCGATATCGGCGGTGACCTTGGCCTTCTGCTCGTCCGACAGGCCCGGCGCGGCGGCGACCATGCGCCAGTTTTCCAGCACCACGTCCAGCCCGGCCTCTTGCAGGGTGGGCGCATCGACGCCCTCCAGCCGCTCGGGCGAGGTGACGGCCAGCAGCCGCAGCGTGCCGGCCTGGATCTGGGCCTCGAACTCGCCCAGCGAGGAGATGCCGGCCGTCACCTGGTTGCCCAGGATCGCCGCCAGCGCCTCGCCGCCGCCGGAATAGGCGATATAGTTGATCCTGGTCGGATCGACGCCCGCCGCCTTGGCGATCAGCCCCACGGCGATATGGTCGGTGCCGCCGGCCGAGCCGCCGGCCCAGCTGACCGCGCCGGGATCGGCCTTCAGCGCCTCGATCAGCCCGGCGATGTCCTGGATGGGCGAGGCGGCGGGGACCACGATCGCCTCGTATTCGCCGGTCAGCCGGGCGATGGGCGTCACGTCCTTGAGCGAGACGGGCGAGTTGTTGGTCAGGATGGCGCCGACCATCACATAGCCGCCGACGATCAGCGCATCGGGATTGCCCTTGTTCTGGCTGGCGAATTGCGCCAGCCCGATGGTGCCGCCGGCGCCGGGCACGTTCTGCACCTGCACCGAGCGCGACACGCCCTCTTCCTGCAGCACGGTCTGCATGGTGCGCGCGGTCTGGTCCCAGCCGCCGCCGGGATTGGCCGGGGCGATGATGGTGTAATCGGCCATGGCCGGCAGGGCCGTGGCCGCCGCGAACAGGCTGGCGAGAACGAATTGCTTCATGGTCTTCCTCCGCATCGACCGGGCGCGTCCGCGCCGGTCCGGTTATCCGTTTTTCCGGTTCTGGCCCGCATCTCTCCCGGAATGCGGGCGGCTCCTCCGCGGGTCCGCGCGCAGGCGGGCCCGGTGCCTTTCCAGCACAGAAAGCTGTCACGGACCTGACATCGCGGTGAAAATTATTCCCCGGCCAGCGCCTTGTTCCAGCGCGCCAGCAGCCTGGCCCGCGTCGCCTGGTCCAGATAGGCCAGAAGGCCGGGGCTGACCGGCACCGGCTTCAGCCGCAGCCCGGCCAGGTCCTGCATGCCGCCCGCCGGGCCGGGCTGGCCCGCCACCTCAAGGCTGACGGCCGACAGCCGCAGCGTTCGGGACAGCAGGCTCTGGCCCTCGGGCGACATCAGGAAGGCCAGGAAATCCGTCCCCAGCCCCGGCTGGCGCGCCGCCGTCGGCACCAGCGCCACGCGCGAGACGACCACGGTGAAATCGCGCGGCAGGATCACGCCCACCTCGGGATGCTGGCGCGCCCAGTCGGCGGCATAGGAGCCGAGCAGGTTGTAGCCCACCGCCAGCCGCCCGTCGGCGATCCGCTCCAGCAGCTCGGCCGAGGTCGGGAATTGCTGCACGCCGGCGCGGCCCATCGCCTGCACCACCGACCAGATGCCGGGATAAAGCTCCTGGTCGCGGGCCAGGAACAGATAGCCCACGCCCGAGCGCGCCACGTCATAGGTGCCGATCCGGCCCTGCGCCTCGGCCGGATGTTCGGCCATCCAGCGGATCAAGGCGGCGCGGGTGGCGGGCGGCTCGTGATCGGCGAAGCTGGGCTTGTGATAGGCAAAGACCGCCGGCTCGAAGGTCAGCGCATAGGCGGTGTCGCGCCAGTTTGCCCAGTTGGGCCAGCCGGGCGTGTCCGGCGTCGCGACCGGCCGGGCGTAGCCGTCATTCGCCAGCTTGACCTGCAGGTCCATGGCCGAGGAAAAGGCGAAATCCGCCGTGCCGCCGCCCGCCTGCGTCTCGGCCACGATGCGGTCGTGCAGCTCGGTCGTCAGCAGGTTCTCGTAGCGCACGGCGACGCCGGGATGGATGCGCTGGAAGGCGGCGATCAGCGGCGCGGCCAGATCGTCGTCGAGCGAGGAATAGACCGACAGCTCGCGCCCGTCGCCGGCCGGGGCGGGAAACAGCGTCACCTGGGCCGATGCGTCGCCCGGCCACAGCGCAAGGGCGGCGGCGATGGCTGGCATAAGGCGGGCAAGCAGGCGCATGATCGGCGACTTTGCCAAAGCGGCAGCCCGTTCACAAGTCCGCCCCGCGCCGCTAGGCTGCAGGCGAGGGGGAAAACCATGCGCATCCTGCTTGTCGAGGACAACCTGTCGCTGGCCGAGGGGCTGACCGCCCTGCTGCGGCAATCGGGTTATGCGGTGGACGTGGTGCATGACGGCGCCTCGGCCGAGGCGCTGGCGGCGGCGGAAAGCTTCGACCTGGTGATCCTGGACCTGAACCTGCCGCAGATGGACGGGCTGGAGGTGCTGCGGGCGATGCGGGCGCGGCGCAATCCGGCGGCGGTGATGATCCTGACCGCGCGCGGCGCGCCCGAGGAGCGGGTGCGCGGCCTTGACCTGGGTGCCGACGACTATCTGATCAAGCCCTTCGACATCGGCGAGTTCGAGGCGCGCATCCGCTCGCTTCTGCGCCGTCAGGCGGGGCTGCGCAACTCCACCGTCAGCTTCGGCGATCTGGTGCTGGACCAGACGGCGCGCAGCTTCCTGCTGGCGGGGCAGCCGCTGGACCTGCCGGCGCGCGAACGCGGGCTGCTGGAGCTGCTGATCATGCGCGCCGGCAAGGTGGTGGCGCGCGAATCGATCGTGCAGTCGCTGACCTCGCTGGAGGACGACCTGTCCGCCAATGCCATCGAGCAATATGTCAGCCGGCTGCGCAAGCGGCTGGCGCCGGCGGGGCTGACGGTCCGGACGGCGCGCGGCATCGGCTATTTCCTCGACCGGGCGGCGCCTTGATCCGGCGGCCGTTTTCCCTGCGCCGCCGCCTGCTGGCCTGGCTGCTGCTGGCGACGCTGGTGCTGGGAACCGCCGCGCTGATCGACACCTGGCGCGAGGCGGTGCGCATGGCCAATGCGCTGGCCGACCGGGTGCTGGCCGGTTCGGCGCTGGTGATCGCCGAGCGCGCCTCGCTGGACGATCAGGGCCGCATCGCCATCGAAATCCCCTATGGCGCGCTGGAGATGCTGAGCTCCGCCGCGCAGGACCGGGTCTTCTATCGCGTGGACGGCCCGCCCGGCCATATCGTCACCGGCTATGGCGACCTGCCGATGGCCCCGGCGCGGCAGGGCGGCGAGCCGGCCTATGCCGACGGCGCGTTCCGGGGCGAGCCGGTGCGGGTCGCGAGCCTCGCCCGCGCCGCCTCGACCGGCATCGACGAGGTGCCCTTCGTGGTGACCGTGGCCGAGACCACCAATGCCCGGCGCGAGCTGACGCGGGCGATCCTGATGCGTTCGGCCCTGCGGCTGGTGCTGATGATCGCCGGCGCGGCGCTGATCGTCTGGATCGCGGTGACGGTGTCGCTGCGCCCGCTCTACCGGCTCAGCGAGGAAATCGCCGCGCGCAGCCCCGACGACCTGAGCCCCATCGGGACGCCGGTGCCTTCGGAGGTGCGGGGGCTGGTCGGCACGGTGAACTCGTTCATGCGGCGGCTGGGCGCGGCGCTGGACGGGATGCGCAACTTTACCGGCAATGCCGGGCATCAGCTGCGCACGCCGCTGGCCGTGGTGCGCACGCAGCTGGCGCTGGCGGCGCGGGCCGCCACCCTGTCCGAGGCGCAGGCCGCCGCCAGCAAGGGCGACGCCGCCGTGGCCCATGCCGAGCGCATCCTGGCGCAGCTTCTGCTGCTGGCCAAGGTCGATGCCGCCGAGGGCGCCGGCCGGGGCACGGTCCTGGACCTTGCGGCGCTGGCGCGCGACCTGACCGCCGAGCATATCCCCGCCGCCGCCGAGGCCGGCATCGACCTGGGCTTCGAGGGCGCGGGACCGGTGACGGTCCGGGCCGAGCCCCTGCTGCTGGGCGAGGCGCTGAGCAACCTGATTTCGAACGCGCTTCTGCATGCCGGCCGCGCGGCGGTGGTGACGGTGCGCGTCCGGCGCGAGGCCGGCGAGGCGGTGCTGGAGGTCGAGGACAACGGCCCCGGCATCCCGCCCGAGGCCCGCGCCGCCGCCGTCAGCCGATTCGCCCGCGGCCAGACCTCGGGGCCGGGCATGGGGCTGGGCCTGCCGGTGGCGCTGGAGATCGCCGGCCTGTTCGGCGGCCGGCTGACCCTGGCCGAGGGGGCCGACGGACGCGGGCTGCTGGCGCGCATCACCCTGCCGGCGGCGGCCCCGGCCCGGTCCGTGCAAGAAAATGCCGGGATCGGCACGGAACCCTTGCAATCGTGACCCGGATTCGCCATCTTTTGCGCGTTCGCGTCTTCGTGAACGCAGTTTGATGGCCGGGCCCCTCTGGCGGACGTGGCGGCACGTCCGTGATGTCGGCATCGATCTTTGACCAGCCGCCTGGACTTGTTCTTAACATGCAGCAAGGAAACAACCCGTCCGCGGGGGGCTCGACGAATGGAACCCATCGTCCGACCCTGCACTATTTCAAGTGGTCCTTCATCGTCACCGTGCTTGGCCTCGCCCTGGGCGCGGTGCTGGGATGGCAGACGACCGGAACCGTCGGCGGCACGCTGACGATCTTTTTCATCTGCGCCGTGCTGGCGGTGCTTGAAATCTCGCTTTCCTTCGACAACGCCATCGTCAACGCCAACAAGCTGAAAGAGATGACCCCGAAGTGGCAGCGCCGCTTCCTGACCTGGGGCATCCTCATCGCCGTCTTCGGCATGCGGATCGTCTTTCCGCTGCTCATCGTGGTCATCGCCGCCAATATCGGCCCCTGGCAGGCGATGGTCCTGGCCGCAAGCCAGCCCGACGAATATTCGCGCATCATGCACGAGGCGCATCTGCCCATCGCGGCCTTCGGCGGCACCTTCCTGATGATGGTCGGCCTCAGCTTCTTCTTCGACCACGAAAAGGACGTGCATTGGGTGCGCTGGCTGGAACATCGCATGCAGCGTTACGCCACCGTCCGCGGCATCGAGGTGGCGGTGGTGCTGGTCACGGTGCTGATCTTCTCGCGCTTCCTCGAAGGGGCCGATTCGCAGGTGTTCTTCCATTCCGCGATCTGGGGCCTTCTGACCTTCCTGCTGGTCGAGGTGCTGGGCGGCCTGCTCGACAGCTCGCAAGAGGCGATGCAGGCCGGCGCCAAGGGCGGCATCGGCGCCTTCCTTTATCTGGAAGTGCTGGATGCCTCCTTCAGCTTCGACGGCGTGATCGGGGCCTTTGCGCTGACGCATAACCTGTTCGTCATCGCCATCGGCCTGGGCATTGGCGCCATGTATGTGCGCTCGATGACCATCATGCTGGTCGAGCGCGGCACGCTGGCCGAATACCGCTTCCTGGAACACGGCGCCTTCTACGCCATCATCGCGCTGTCGGTGATCATGTTCGTGCAGCCCTTGGTGCATATCCCCGAGGTCATCACCGGCCTGGGCGGCGCGACGCTGATCGGCATCTCGTTCTGGTCCTCGATCCGCTGGAACCGCAAGAACCACGCGGTCGAGGCATAAGCACTGCCTGAAAAGCCTGTCGGCCGCCGCCTTTCGGGGCGGCGGCCTTTTTGCTATCCCTGATCCCGTGGTTCGGAACGAGGGATGGACATGCGTTACCTGCTTGCCCTGCTGGTCGTCGTCGCGCTTGCGGCGCTGTTCTACTGGCGCCATGCGCAAAGGGCCGGGGCGATGCCGGATGACGGCGCCGATGTGCAGGCGCTTTACCAGGCGGGCCGGGCGCTGCCGCAGGGACCGCTGCGGGTCTATCACCTGGGTCACAGCCTGGTCGGGCGCGACATGCCGGCGATGCTGGCGCAGCTGGCCGGGCAGGGGCACGATTACGCGCTGCAGCTGGGCTGGGGCACGGCGCTGCGCGAGCATTTCCAGGGCCCCGACGCGATCAACGGCTACGAGCAGGAAAACGCCACCCCCCGCCACCGCGAGGTGCATGAGGCACTGCAAAGCGGCGATTACGACGCCTTCGTCATGACCGAGATGGTGCGGCTGCAGGACGCGATCCAATACAAGGAAAGCCGCCTCTATGCCGGGAAATGGGCGGCCGAGGCGGCGGCGGCCAATTCCGAAGCGCAGATATTCCTTTACGAAAGCTGGCACGCGCTGGACGACCAGCCGGACTGGCTGTCGCGCCTGCCCGACGACCTGGAGACGATGTGGAAGCCCGCCCTGCTCTGGCCCGCCGCCCGCGCTGCCGACAGGCCTGTCTGGCTGATCCCCGTGGGGCAGGTCATGGCCCGGCTGGTGGCCGAAGCCGAGGGCAAGGGCGGCATCGCCGAGATGACCTCGCGCGAGGATCTGTTCGCCCGCAATCCCGACGGCTCGCTGGACAGCATCCATCCGAACGACCTGGGCGCCTATCTGGTGGCGTTGACGCATTACGCGGTGCTTTACGGCAAAAGCCCGGTCGGGCTGCCGCATCAGCTGCTGCGCGCCGACGGCAATCCGGCCGAGGCCCCCTCGCCCGAGCTGGCGCGGCGCATGCAGGAGCTGGTCTGGGAAGTGGTCAGCGCCGAGCCACTGACCGGCCTCTGACCCGCACGGAAGCCGAATTCTGCTTTTACGGATCGTTGAAAACATTCCCATTGATCCGACGGCGATTCTGCCCTCTTGGCAGGCATGGCTGATCGCATTCCGGGCAATTGCCCGATCCGCGTCAGGCTTGCGCAGGAGGTCCAATGCTTACCGGGTTCGTGCTGTTCTATGTCGGCGCCGTGCTGTTTCTCAACGGCCTCTGGCTGATGGGCCGGATCGCCGATCGCGAGATCGTCGTCATCAACATCGTCACCGCGCTGGTTTCGGGCGCGGCAGTGCTGCACGACGCCTTCGGCGCCGGGGCCGGCGCCGCCAGCATCCGCAACGGCGCGCTGAGCCTCTTGTTCTGCACCACCTATCTGTGGGTCGCCTATAACCGGTTCAGCGGCGCGGATGGGCGCGGCCTGGGCTGGTTCAGCTTGTTCGTCGCGGTGACGACCGTGCCGGTCTGCCTGCGCGCGCTGGCCGAAGCCGCGACCGCGACCGAGCTTTGGCTGGCGGCGAACTGGGCCGTCTGGGGCGTGCTGTGGTTCCTGTATTTCCTGCTGCTGGCGCTTGGCCGCCCGATCCAGCGGCAGACCGCCTGGGTCACGCTGCTGGCCAGGATCTTCACCGGCTGGCTGCCGGGCTTCCTGCTGCTGGACGGGCTGATCTGATCACCAGAACAGATGCGCCTCGTCGATGGCGCGGCGCCAGAAGGCGTCGCGGTCGGCCTCGGGCGCCCAGCCCAGCAGGCGCTTGGGCTTGGCATTGTCGAAACGCGACAGGTGCCCGCGCGATTTCCAGTCCGCCAGCGAGGCGGGCGCCGCGCCCTTCTTGCGCAGGGCATGGCGTTTCAGCCCCTGCTTGACCGCATCGACCGCCCAAAGCGCGGTCAGGTTCGAGCCGCTGACCTTCAGCCGCGCCCCGGTGCGGCGGTGGATGGCGTCGAAATAGTCGCGGCCGGAAAACATCGGCTCGCCGATCAGGTTGAAGCTTTCGCCGATGGCCTCGTCGCGCTCCATCATCGCGATCAGCCCGTCCGAGACGTCGTCGGCCAGCACGAAGGGCAGGATGTTGCGGCCATTGCCCCACAGCCGCACCGCCCCCGCGCCGTGCCAGCGGCCGATGCCCCAATGCTGCAGGGGCCCGCCGTCGCCCAGCACAATGCCGGGCCGTGCGATCACCAGCCGCAACCCCTGCGCCTGCATCGCGATCAGCCGGCGCTCGCCCTCGGCCTTGGACCGGGCATAGATGTTGCGGGTTTCCATCTCGCCGAAATCGGTGGCCTCGGTGATGGTGCGGGCCGGGTCGGACATGTCGTATGAGGCGATGGTGCCGGTATGGACCAGCCGCCCGATGCCGGCGCGGATCGCGGCGCGGCCGATGCGCTCGGTCGTGGCCACGTCGTTTTCCAGCGCCGCCTGCCAGCTCTTGTCGGTGGATTTCGCCAGGTTGAAGACGCAATCCATGCCCTGCATGGCCTGGGTCAGCCCGTCCTCGTCGCGCAGCGACACGGCCAGCGTCTCGACATGGTCGGCGATGTCGGGAAAGGGACCGTTGCGTCCGCGCGACAGCACCCGCACGTCGTGGCCGCGCTGGACCAGCCGCCGGGTCAGGTTGCGGCCGATGAAGCCGGTGCCGCCGATCACCATGACGCGCGGCCGCGGCGTGCCCACGGGCCGGGCCGGGACCGGAGGCAGGGCGGGCAGGCTGGCCAGCGCATCCTCGATCCCCTGCATCACCGCCCGGGCCGAGGCGGGCGCAAAGCGCGGGTCGGGTTGCCCGGCGCGGATGCCGTCGTAGAAGGCGGCGATGGTGGCGCGGAAGCTCAGCCCATAGGGGCTTTTCTGGTTCAGCGAGGCGGCCTGGCGGAAGGCGTTGCGCAGCCCCTCGCGCAGATGAGCCCCGGCGCGGGACAGTTCCTTGATCAGCGGGTTCAGCACCAGATCGGCGGTGTTGTCGCGCGTGACCACCAGCGCATCCGCCGCATAGTCCAGCCGCGCCATGCCGGAGGAGCCGCGCAAGCTGACCGAACGGTCGTCGAAGGTCTCGACCAGCGACAGGGCGATGGTCACGTCCACCTTGCCGGCGCGGGCCAGGATGCGCCAGCTTTGCGGCCGCTCTTCGCCGCCGGGCAGGGTGATCCATTGGCCCAGGCTGACATGCTCGACCTCCAGCGGGCCGAACAGGTCCACCGCGAACGAGAAGGGATGCGCGCCAAGCTCCAGCAGCAGGTTCTGCGTCTGCCGCAGCATCCACAGCCCGTAAGGTCCCGAGCGCAGGGGCACCAAGGGCAGCGCCCAGTTGATCTGCGCGGCCGAGACCAGGCCCAGATCGCCCGCCTGCACCGCCTGCTTGAGCCGGCCGTAGCCGGGCAGGCCCAGAAAGTTGTGGCAGGCGCCCAGCTGGCGGCCGGCGGCCCGCGCCGCGGCCTCCATCTCGTCGATCTCGGCGACGGACAGGGCCACGGGCTTCTCGACCAGCACATGCAGGCCGGCGTCCAGGCATTTCACCGCCAGGTCGCGATGCAGGTTCGGCGGCGTCAGGATATGCACCAGGTCGCAGACCCCGGCGGCGATCATCTGGTCCAGGTCGGCAAAGGCGGCGACGCCATGGCTGGCGGCCAGCGCCTCGGCCGCGTCGATGGCGGGGTCGCAGATCGCGACCAGCCGCGCGCCCGGCGCGGCCTTGATCGCATCGGCATGCCACGAGGCGATGTAGCCGGCCCCGACAATGCCGACGCGCAGGTCCGAGGTCATGAAAAACTCCTATTTATACTCGATAATACGCATGGCGTCGCCCTTGCGGCGGCGCCGGTGGTAAGTCATCATTCCCAAAAGGTTAGGGATCTTGGCCAGCGTCAGCAGCGCGGCCTGCCCCGCCGCCATCGGCCGGCCCCTCAGCCCCTTGAGGGTCTTCCAGAAGGACAATGCGTAAAGCCCCAGCACCGCCAGCGAAAGCCAGAGGCTGGTAAACAGCCCCAGCAGGAAAAGCAGCGGCAGCGCCAGCCCATAGACCCAGACCCGCATCTGCTCGCGCCGGAAATGCGGCGGGTGCATGCGGCCCACCTGCGCGAAGCCGTGGCCGTTGCGGATGGTGCGCTGCCACCATTGGGAAAAGCGGGTCATGTCGGCATCGTGCCAGGTCATCTGCACCGGCAGGCGCTGCAGCTTCCAGCCGGCCTTGCCCAGGCGCAGGCAGAATTCGTCGTCCTCGGCCGCGATCACCGCCGGGTCGAAGCCGCCGATCTCGCGGAAAGCCGCGACGCGCACCATCATGTCGCCGCCGCAGGCCACGATCGGGCCGGCGGGCCGGTGCCAGTCCACCTCGCACATCTGGTTGTAGACCGTGGCCGTGGGGTGGATCTCGGAGCGCCAGCCGGTGACGAGGCCCAGCCCGGGGTTGTCCTGCATGGCGGCGATACCGGCCTCCAGCCAGCCGGGCTCGACCCGGCAGTCGCCGTCGACGAATTGCACCAGGTCCAGCGTGCCGCCGGCCAGCAGCGCGTCGAACCCGGCATTGCGGGCGCGGGCGGCGGTAAAGGGAACCGAGCTGTCCAGCTCGACCACGGTGACGCCCAGGCTGCGGGCGAAGCCGACGCTGTCGTCGCGCGAGCCGCTGTCCACATAGACCACCCGCTCGCAAAGCGGCACCAGAGAGCGCAGGCAGGCTTTCAGCCGCTCGCCCTCATTGCGGCCGATCGCCACGGCGCCGAGCGTGGGACGGGTCATGATTCCCCCAGGGTTGTTCCGGTCAGGGAAACCTATCCCTGCCGGGCCGCTTTCTGCAATGCGGCGCGGCCTGTCGTTATCGGCATGTCCGGGCGGGATCAGGGTGCCGGCAGGTCCTGCCGCAGGCTCTGGCGGGCCAGGGCCGAGATCAGGTCGGTCTGGGTGACGATGCCGACGATGCGCGGCCCGTCCAGCACCGGCACCGCGTCGCATTCGCCCGAGGCCAGCAACGGCAGCAGCGCCCCGATGGGGGTATCGGGCGCGACATGCGGCGGGTCGGTCTGCATGATCTCTCGCGCGCGGGTCGGCATGCCGCGCCTGGGGTTCAGCAGGTCCGACATGGCGACGGAAAACCGCCGGTCGTGGCGAAAGGCGTCGTCGCGGGCGCGGCGGATCAGGTGCAGCTGGAAGATCACGCCCAGGAACCGGTCGCCGTTCTCGACCACCGGAAGCGAGGTGAAGCCGTGCCTGCGGAAGATGTCGGCGACGCGCACCAGCCGGGTCTGCGGGCCGACGGTGACCAGGTCCCGCGACATCACGTCCGCTGCGGTCAGCGGTCCGGTGCGGTGGGTGGCGGCCTGCAATTCCGCGGCGCCGATCAGCCGGGCAAGGTCCTCGACGCCCAGGTTCAGCGACTGGCGATAGCGTTGCAGGATCTCGGTCAGCTCGTCCTTGGACAGGCCCAGCCGCTCCATCGCCGGATGGTCGGCGGTGCCATGCGGCCCCGGCTCGTCGAACTGGCGGAAGGGATAGCGCCGCCCGGTCAGCCGCGCATAGATCATCGCCAGGCCGACCAGGGCCAGCGTGCCGACCAGCACCGGCGCCAGCACGAAGTGGAAGCCGAGCTCGCGGATCGCCTCGGGGTTCAGCGCGGCGGTCATGGCGACCGCGCCGGCGGGCGGATGCACGGCGCGCAGCAGGATCATCGCGGTGATGGTGATGCCCACCGCCAGCGCGACGCAAAGCGCCGCGTTCGGCGTCATCATGCAGGCCAGCACCCCGACGGCCGCGGCGACGCCGTTGCCGACCACCGCCGACCAGGGTTGCGCCAGCGGGCTGTTCGGCACCGCGAAGACCAGCACCGAGGTCGCGCCGAAGGGCGCGATCATGTAAAGCCCCAGCCGCAGGTCGGTTGCCGGAGACAGCAGGAACAGGCCCGAGACGCCCAGCCCCACCAGCGCGCCGATCCCCGCCCGCAGCGCCTCGCGCGGCGAGCCGGGCGCGATCGCCGGGCCGAGGGCCTGCGTGATCTGGTGCAGCACGGCCCCCGCCGGTCTGGTCATCTGATCTGTCCTTCGCGCCTGCCCGGAAAACGGGCTTCCGATGTGCTTAATTGTCGCAGGAACGGGCAGGGCGCAAGTCCCCGGTAAGGCTGACCTGCGGCGCCGTCAGCCCAGCCGGGCAAAGGCCTCCAGCACGGCGCGCTCGGACTGGGTCAGGTAATCCTCCAGCATGCGGGCGGCGCCGGCCGGGTCTCCGGCCTCCAGCCTGCCCAGAATCTCGGCATTGCGCGAAATATAGGGGCGGTGCAGCAGCTCGGGGCTGTCCAGCAGCCCGAAGGCCAGCCGCAGCTCGGCGATGATCTGGGTGAAGAACTGGATCAGCCGCGGGCTGTCGGTCAGCGCCACGATGGCGGCGTGGAATTCCATGTTGGCGCTGCCGACGCCGCGCCAGTCGGGGATCGCCTGCAGCGCCTCGGCCCGCGCGACGGCGGCGCGCATCCGGGCCACGGCGGCATGGCCGGGCCAGGCCTGGGCCAGGGCCGGCACCTCGATCAGCCGCCGCACCCGGTAGATGTCCAGGATCGAGGCCATCGAGGGCACGGCGACGAAGACGCCCCGGTTCGGCTCGTGCCGCAGGATGCCCTCGCGCGTGAGCAGGCGGAACACCTCGCGCAGCGTATTGCGCGAGATGTCCAGCTCGGCCGCCAGCCGGGCCTCGGACAGGCGCTGGCCGGGCACCAGCGCGCCGCCGGTGACCTGATCGCGCAGCCGGGCGGCGATGCCTTCGGCGAGGCTCGCGGCGGGGCTGGGGGCGGTTTCGCGGGCTTCCGCCATCGCGGCAGGTTCCTTGGTCATGGGGGCGGATGTCGTCAGGGCGTCGGTGCGGTTTCGCGGATCGGCCGATCTTGGCCGAGAGGCCGGGGGCAAGGCAAGGCGGCCCGCGCCGATTCGTCCGGTTTTCGGCATCCTGAAGGGACGGTGGCCGCCGCCCGAGCGGGCAGGACGGGCCGGAACTGCCGATGATCCGGGCAGATTATCCCTGCTTTGCAGGCAGGTTGTTCAACAATTTAACCATACATGTCAAATTATCGTTGACGGATTGTCTTGTTGAATTCACAGTCGAGCTATTCCCAAGACGCACTCCACCCTTGCAGCAGGAGCAGACCGATGGCCGAATCCGTCACCTCCCCCTCTGCCGCCTCGGCTGCCGCGCGCGGCGGTTTCATGGCGGCGATCTTCCTGATGGCGACTTCGGCCATCGGGCCGGGCTTCATCACCCAGACCGCGACCTTTACGGCAAAGCTGGGCGCCGCCTTCGCCTTTGCCATCCTCGCCTCGATCGTGATCGACTTCGTGGTGCAGCTGAATATCTGGCGCATCACCGCGCTGACCCGGCGCAACGCCTCGGACACCGCGAACGCGGCGATTCCCGGCGCGGGCTATCTGCTGGCGGTGCTGGTGCTGGTCGGCGGGCTGGCCTTCAACATCGGCAACATCGCCGGGGCGGGGCTGGGCCTCAATGCCATGTTCGGGCTGGACCCCAAGATCGGCGGCGCGCTGTCGGCGGCGCTGGCCATCGGCATCTTCCTGTCGCGCCGGGCCGGGCTGCTGCTCGACCGCTCGCTGATCGGGCTGGGCCTGCTGATGATCGGCATGACGCTGGTCGTCGCCCTGGTCTCGAACCCGCCGGTGGGCGATGCGATGCGGCAGATGGTGCTGCCCGAGATCGTCGATTTCGCCACCATCACCACCATCGTCGGCGGCACGGTCGGCGGCTACATCACCTATTCCGGCGCGCACCGGCTGCTCGACAAGGGGCTGGTGGGCGAGCAGAACCTCGCCGCCGTCACCCGCGCCTCGCTGACCGGGATCGCGGTCACGGGCGTCATGCGCTTCATCCTGTTCCTGGCCATCCTGGGCGTCGTCGCCTCGGGCGTGACGCTGGACCTGTCCGGGCAGGCCGCGAACCCTGCCGCGCAGGCCTTCGCCGTAGTGCTGGGCGAATGGGGCATGCGCATCTTTGGCCTGATCTTCTGGGCCGCCGCTATCACCTCGGTCATCGGCGCGGCCTATACCTCGGTCAGCTTCCTTGTCGCTTTCCGCACCATGGGCGACCGCGACCGCAACATCGCCACGGTGATCTTCATCGCCATCTCGCTGGCGGTCTATCTGTCGCTGGGCACCGCGCCGGCCGCCATCCTGGTCTTCGTCGGCGGCTTCAACGGGCTGATCCTGCCCATCGGCCTGACCATCTTTACCTATGTCGGCTTCGCGCGGGCCGACCTGATGGGCGGGCATGTCTATAACCGGCCGCTGCTGATCGCCAGCGCCGTGGTCTGTGCGCTGACCTGGTATATGGGCTTCAACTCCATCGGCCCGATCTTTGCCTTCCTGGCCGCCTGAGCCATGATCGCGGCAGGCCCCTCGCGGGCCCGCCGCCCCAACGTCCCGGAGGAACACATGACCCGCAACATCGACCTGAACAGCGACCTGGGCGAGGGCTATGGCGCCTGGAAGATGGGCGACGACGCCACCATGCTGGGCATCGTCAGTTCGGCCAACATCGCCTGCGGCTTTCATGCCGGCGACCCGCTGACCATCCTGGCCACCGTGCGCGAGGCGGCGGCGCGGGGCGTGGCGGTGGGCGCGCATGTCTCCTATCCCGACCGGGTGGGCTTCGGCCGCCGGCCGATGGACGTGACCCATGCCGAGCTGGTCGCGGATGTGATCTATCAGATCGGCGCGCTGCAAGGCATCTGCGCCAGCGCCGGCACCCGCGTCAGCTATGTCAAGCCGCATGGCGCGCTTTACAACACCATCGCCGTGGACCCGAAACAGGGCGCGGCGGTGGTCGAGGGCATCAAGGCCGTCGATCCGGGATTGGCCATGATGGGCCTGGCCGGGACGCAGATCCTGCGGCAAGCGGCCGAGGCCGGCTTGCCCACCATTGCCGAGGCCTTCGCCGACCGCGCCTATCGTCCCGACGGCCAGCTGGTCTCGCGCCGCGAGGCCGGCGCGGTGCTGCACGACCCCGAGGCCGTCGCCGCCCGCATGCTGCGGCTGGCGACCGAGGGCGAGATCGAGGCGGCGGACGGCTCGACCCTGCGCCTGCAGGCCGACAGCATCTGCGTGCATGGCGACAGCCCTGGCGCCGTCGCCATGGCCGCCCGCATCCGCGAGGTGCTGCTGGCGGGCGGCGTCTCCATCGCCCCGGCTGCGGGGGGCGCGGCATGACCCTGCTGCCCGATCCCGCCTCTGCCCGCGCCGCCCGGCTGGCCTGCCGCGAAGGCGCGCCCCGTCCCACGGCGGGCATGGCGCCGGGGTTCACCCAGTGCAACATGATCTCGCTGCCCAAGGACTGGGCCTGGGATTTCCTGCTTTTCGCGCAGCGCAACCCCAAGCCCTGCCCGGTGCTGGACGTGACCGATCCCGGCAGTCCCCGCACCACGCTTGCGCCCGATGCCGACCTGCGCACCGACATCCCGCTGTATCGCATCTGGCGCGACGGCGTGCTGGCCGAGGAGACTCCCGACGCCAGCGCGGCCTGGGCCGAGCATCCCGATCTGGTGACCTTCCTGATCGGCTGCTCGTTTACCTTCGAGACGCCCCTGCAACAGGCCGGGATCGAGATCCGCCATATCGCGCAAGGCTGCAACGTGCCGATGTTCCTGACCGACCGCGACTGCCGGCCGGCGGGGCGGCTGCATGGCAAGATGGTGGTCTCGATGCGGCCGATCCCGGCGGGGCGGGTGGCCGAGGCGGCGATGATCTCGGGCCGCACGCCGGCCGTTCACGGCGCCCCGGTGCATATCGGCGCGCCCGAGGCCCTGGGCATTGCCGACCTGTCGCGTCCCGATTTCGGCGACCCGGTGCCGATCCGGCCGGGCGAGGTGCCGGTGTTCTGGGCCTGCGGCGTGACCCCGCAGGCGGCGCTGATGGCGTCGAAACCGCCCTTCGCCATCACCCATGCGCCGGGCTACATGTTCATCACCGACGTGCCCGACACGCATTGGCAGGTGTGACCATGCGCTTCCTGCCCATCGGACCCCGGACCCTGCTGGCGGAACTGGACGACCTGGACCAGACGCTGGCGCTGTTCGACGCGCTCTTGGCCGATCCGGTGCCCGGCGTGGCCGAGATCGTCCCGGCCGCCCGCACGCTGATGATCCGCACCGCGCCGGGCACCGCCGCCGACGCGCGGTTGGCCGGCGCGGTCCTCGCCCGCCAGCCCGCCCCCGGCACGCCGCCCAATGCGCGCGCCAGCGAGACGGTCGAACTGCCCGTGACCTATGACGGCGAGGATCTGGCCGATGTCGCCGCCCATATGGGCGTGACCGCGGCCGAGGTGATCGCCGCCCATCAGGAAACCACCTGGCAGGTGGCCTTCTGCGGCTTCGCGCCCGGTTTCGCCTATATGACCTGCGACGATGCCCGCTTCGACCTGCCGCGCCGACCGGCGCCGCGCACCCGCATCCCGGCGGGTTCGGTGGCGCTGGCCGGGCGCTTCTGTGGCGTCTATCCGCAGGAGACCCCGGGTGGCTGGCAGCTGATCGGCCGCACCGAGGTGCCGATGTGGGACCTGTCCCGCGACCCGCCGGCGCTGCTGCGCCCCGGCGTGCGCTGCCGCTTTGTCGCGCGCAAGGCCGAGGTCCACGCCTCGGCCGCCGTCCCGCAATCGCAGCCCCAGCAGGGCCTGCGCGTGCTGTCCACCGCCTTTCCCATCGTCTTTGAGGACGAGGGGCGGCCGGGGCAGGGCGGGCAGGGTGTCTCGGCCTCGGGCGCGCTGGACATGGGCGCGGCGCGCCGGGCCAATCGCGCCGTCGGCAACCCTTCGGACGCGCCGGTGCTGGAGATCACGCTGGGCCCCGTCCGCCTGCAAGCCGACCAGCCGATGACTCTGGCCCTGACCGGTGCGGCGCAGGCCAGCATCGCCGGCCATGCCGTGCCACGCGGCGCGGCCTTCGCCGTGGATGCGGGCGACGAGATCGCCATCGACCCGCCCGGCGCGGGCATGCGCAGCTATCTCGCCCTGCGCGGCGGGTTTCGGGTCGCGCCGGTCCTGGGCTCGGCCGCCACCGATACGCTGGCCCATGTCGGGCCGGGGCCGATCACGGCGGGCGCGGTGCTTGCCCCTGCGAACCGTCCCGCCGTCGCTGCAGCCGCCGCGGAAGCCGAACCCGCCTTGCCGAAACCCGGCGATCTGGTCGAGCTGCCGGTGACGCTCGGCCCCCGCACCGACTGGTTCACGCCCGAGATGGTCCGGCATTTCCTGACACAGGAATGGCTGGTGACGCCGCAAAGCTCGCGCGTCGGCATCCGCCTGCAGGGCGATGCGGTGACGCGCGAGGACGCGCGCGAATTGCCCTCGGAAGGGACCGAGACCGGCGCCATCCAGATCCCGCATTCCGGCCAGCCGGTGCTGTTTCTGGCCGACCATCCGCTGACCGGCGGCTATCCGGTCATCGCCACGCTGCGTCCCGAGGCGCTGGACCTGGCCGGGCAGATCCCGCCCGGCGCCCGCATCCGCTTTATCGCCAGCGCCGATTTCGCACCCATCACGCCAGAGAGGCCCGCATGACCATCTTTGCCACCGGCCCCACCCGCCCCATCCGCCGCCTGCTGATCGCCAACCGGGGCGAGATCGCCGTCCGCGTGATCCGCGCCTGCCGCGACGAGGGTATCGAAAGCGTCGCCGTCTATGCCGATGCCGACCGCGACGCGATCTTCGTGCGCATGGCCGACCAGGCGCACGCTCTGGGGGACGACAAGCCCGCCGAGACCTATCTGGATGCCGGCAAGATCATCGCCATCGCCCAGGCGGCGGGGGCCGACGCCATTCATCCGGGCTATGGCTTCCTGTCCGAGCGTGCCGAATTCGCGCAGGCGGTGCAGGATGCCGGGCTGATCTGGATCGGCCCCGATCCCAAGGTGATCGAGGCCTTGGGCGACAAGATCGAGGCCCGTCGCATCGCCGAGGCCGTCGGCGCGCCGCTGGTCGCCGGCACCCCCGGCCCGGTCGAAAGCGCCGCCGAGGCGCTGGCTTTCGCCAAGCAGCACGGCCTGCCCATCGCCATCAAGGCCGCTTTCGGCGGCGGCGGGCGCGGCATGAAGGTCGCCTGGCGGCTGGAGGAGGTCGAGGAGCTGTTCGAATCCGCCACCCGCGAGGCGCTGACCGCCTTCGGCCGCGGCGAATGCTTCATCGAGCAGTTCCTCGACCGTCCGCGCCATGTCGAGGCGCAGGTGCTGGCCGACAAGCACGGCACCGTCAAGGTGATCGGCACCCGCGACTGTTCCCTGCAGCGCCGCAACCAGAAGCTGGTCGAGGAGGCGCCGGCGCCCTTCCTGACCGACGAGCAGCGCGCCCGCATCCACGACTCGGCCCGCGCCATCTGCGCCCATGCCGGCTATTCGGGGGCGGGGACGGTGGAATACCTGCTCTCGGCCAATGGCACGATCTCGTTTCTGGAGGTGAACACCCGGCTGCAGGTCGAGCATCCGGTGACCGAGGAAACCACCGGCATCGACCTGGTGCGCGGCATGATCCGCGTGGCGCAAGGCGCAAGGCTGGCCGACGAGACGGTGCCCGAACCGCGCGGCCATGCCATCGAGTTCCGCATCAATGCGGAAGACCCGGCCCGGGGGTTCCTCCCCACTCCCGGGCCGGTCGAGGTCTTCGATGCGCCCTCGGGGCCGGGCATCCGCATGGATAGCGGCGTGGCGCAGGGCTCGGTGGTGCCGGGCAGCTTCGATTCGCTGATGGCCAAGCTGATCGTCACCGGCGCGACCCGGCAGGAGGCCCTGCAGCGCGCCGAACGGGCGCTGCGCGAGTTCCGCATCGAGGGCGTGGCCTCGGTGCTGCCCTTTGCCCGCGCCGTGCTGGCACAGCCGGATTTCCGTGCCGAGGACGGGGATTTCCGCGTCCATACCCGCTGGATCGAGACCGATTTCGCCGAGGCGCTGGCCGAGGCGGTCGCCCCCCATGCCCGCGTCGCGCCGGCCGCGCCGGCGCCGCTGCTGCGCCTTGCCGTCGAGATCGACGGCAAGCGGCACGAGCTGGGCCTGCCCGCGAACCTGCTTTCGGCGCTGCCCGCGGGCGGCGGACCCGTCCCGCAACCCGCGTCCGAGGCGGATGAGGCGCTGCTGACCGCCCCGGTCCCCGGCACGCTGACGCTGTGGCAGGCCGAGGACGGGACAGAGGTCGAACAGGGCCAGGTCGTCGCCGTCATCGAGGCGATGAAGATGGAGACCCGCATCGAGGCGCATCGCGCGGGCAAGCTGACCCGCATCGCCGCGCAGGGCGAGGTGCTGGGATTCGGCGCGGCCCTGGCGCGGATCGGCTGAGCCGCTTTGACATTCCCCGGCGGACCGTGCCAATTCGGCCTGCCGGCGCGCGGGCGCCGGATGCCCGCCGGGAATGACGATGAGCTTGCCGAAACGCCGTATCCTGACCTTCGTTCTGGCCGCCCTGGGCGGTGCGGCCTTCCTGCTGCTGCATCTGCCGCTGCCCATGCTGCTGGGGCCGATGCTGGCCTGCCTGATCGCGGCGCTGGCCGGCGCGCCCCTGGCCGGGGCCGGCCAGTTCGGCATCTTCATGCGCACCATCCTGGGGGTGGCGGTCGGTGCCTCGATCACGCCCGGCGTGCTGGCGGAGCTGCCGGATGTGGCGGCATCGCTGCTGTTCGTGCCGGGCTTCATCGGCGTGATCGCGCTGGTCGGCTATCCGCTGTTCCGCCGCGCCTTCGGCTTCGACCATGCGACGGCCTGGTATGGCGCCATGCCCGGCGGCTTGCAGGACATGCTGGTCTTTGGCGAAGAGGCCGGGGGCGACATCCGAGCGCTGTCGCTGATCCATGCGACGCGGGTGCTGGTGATCGTCACCGTCGCGCCGCTGATCATGACCGGCTGGTGGGGCGTGGACCTGTCGCAGCCGCCCGGCGCGCCGATGCGCGCCACCGGCGCGGCCGAGATCGCGCTGATGCTCGCCGCCGGGCTGGTGGGCTGGAAGGGGGCCGAGCGGCTGGGCGTCTTCGGCGCCTCGATCCTGGGGCCGATGGTGCTGACGGCGGCGCTGTCGCTGTCGGGTCTGATCACCCATCGCCCGCCGGCCGAGATGATCCAGGCCGCGCAATTCTTCATCGGCATCGCCGTCGGGGTGAAATATGCCGGCATCACCCTGCGCGAGCTGCGGCTGCATGTCACGGCGGGGCTGGTCTATGCGCTGCTGCTGGCCGCGATCAGCCTGGTCTTCATCGAGGTGATCGTGCATCTGCGGCTGGCGCCGGGGCTCGACGCCTTTCTGGCCTTCCTGCCGGGCGGGCAGGCCGAGATGGTGGTGATCGCGCTGATCGCCGGGGCGGACCTGGCCTATGTGGTCAGCCATCACCTGCTGCGCATGGTCATCGTCATCGTGCTGGGGCCGGTGGTGGGCAAGGTCCTGGGCCGGCGCACCTAGGCCCCGTGCCGCAACCAGAGGAGGAGACGCATGAGCCATCGCATCCTGAAAGCCGCCGACCATCGCCGCATGCCGTGGAAGAACGGCCGCGGCGAGACGGTCGAGATCGCGGTTTACCCTGAAGGCGCGGGTCTGGCCGATTTCGGCTGGCGCGTCAGCATGGCGGGCGTGACCGAGGACGGCGATTTCTCGCTCTTCCCGCAGATCGACCGCACGCTGGCGGTGCTGGCCGGCGAGGGGATCGAGCTGCAGGTGCAGGGGCAGCCCACGCAGCGGCTGACCCCGGAAGCCGAGCCGCTGGCCTTTCCGGCGGATATGCCGACCTCGGCGCGGCTGCTGGCGGGGCCGATCACCGACCTGAACGTGATGACCCGCCGCGGCGCCTTTACCCACCGGCTGGCGCGGTCGACCGAGGCGGACGGGGGCGCACCGGAATGGCGGCTGCTGCTGGCCACCGCGCCGGTCACGCTGGATTTCGCAGGCGAAACCGTGGTGCTGGAGCCGCTCGATGCGCTGTTCTGCGAAGGCCCCGAGGCGGCGCTGCCCCTTGGCCCGGTCCCGGATGCCTGGCTGATCGAGATCGACCGCGCCTAGTCCCGGCGGTTGCCGAGCAGCAGGTCGCGGCCGGCGAACAGGCCGCCGACGCATTCCATCTGAAACCGCTCCATGTCGCGGCCGCGGATCTCGGCCATGACCTCCTCGACCTCGTCGGGGTCGTCGCCAAGCTGCAGCAGCGCCTCGCGGCCCATGGCGAAGGCGCTTTCCAGCGTCTCGCGCAGCTGATAGTCGGCGCCGGCCTCGACCAGTTCCCGCGCATGTTCGCGGTCGAAGGCGCGGGCGATGACCGGGACCAGCGGGAATTCATGCTTGACCAGCGCGACGATGCGGGTGGTGGCCTGCCGGTCGCCGGGCACCGCGACGATCAGGCTGGCATTGCCGGCCCCGGCGGCATGCAGGATGTCCAGCCGCGCGCCGTCGCCATTACCAGACCTTGAAGCCGAACTCGTCGGCATCGCGGATGGTCTGCGGATCGCTTTCGATGATCGAGATGGAATGCCCGCGCGCGATCAGCGGCTGGCTGACAATCTGGCCCATGCGGCCGAAGCCGATCATCAGCACCCGCGCCTCCAGCCCCTCGGCCGCCTCGACCCCGTCGAGCGAGGGGGCGGGTTTCGGCGCCAGCCGGTCGTGGAGGATGATCATCAGCGGCGTCAGCACCATCGAGACGATGACGATGGCGGTCAGCACGGCGTTGTCCTGGCCGCTGATGATGCCGAACTGCATGGCGCTGGAATACAGCACGAAGGCGAATTCGCCGCCCTGCGCCATCAGCACCGCGCGCTCCAGCGCCTCGGCGCGGCTGGCGCGCAGCACCCGGCCGACGGTATAGATCACCAGCATCTTCAGCAGCATATAGGCCGGCACGCAGATCGCGATCAGCGCCCAGTTGGCGGCGATGATCCGCAGGTCCAGCGCCATGCCGACGCCCAGGAAGAACAGGCCCAGCAGCAAGCCGCGAAAGGGTTCGACATCCGCCTCGAGCTGGTGGCGGAAGCTGGATTCCGACAGCAGCACCCCGGCCAGGAAGGCGCCCATCGCCATGGACAGCCCGCCCCATTGCATCAGCAGCGCCGCGCCCAGCACCACCAGAAGCGCGGCGGCGGCCATCACCTCGCGCCCGCCGAACCGGGCAAGCAGGCCGAACAGCGGGTTCAGCAGATAGCGCCCGGCCGCCACCAGCACGGCGATGCAGCCCAGCCCGACGGCAATGCCCAGAAGGCGCTGGGGCAGGGTGACCTCCTCTCCCCCCGGCGCGAGAAAGGCGACCAGCGCCAGCAGCGGCACGATGGCCAGGTCCTCGAACAGCAGGATGGCGATGATGCGGCGGCCCTTGGCCAGCGCCATCTCGCCCCGCTCGGCCAGCATCTGCATGACGATGGCGGTCGAGGTCAGCACGAAGCCGGTCCCCGAGACGAAGCTGGCGGCGACCGGAAAGCCGAGCGCCAGCCCGACGCAGGTCAGCGCCGCGATGGCCAGCAGCACCTGGGCAAGGCCCAGCACGAAAATCTCGCCCCGCATCGCCCAAAGCCGCGAGGGCTGCATCTCCAGCCCGATGACGAACAGGAACAGCACCACGCCCAGCTCGGCCACATGGATGATCGCCTGCGGGTCGTGGAAAAAGCCCAGCCCGAAGGGCCCGATCGCCAGTCCCGCCGCCAGATAGCCCAGCACCGAGCCCAGCCCCAGCCGGCGAAACAGCGGCACCGCCAGAACCGCCGCCGCCAGCAGCACGACCACGCTCAGCAGCGGCACCCCGCCGCCATGTGCCGCCGCCCCGGCGGCGGCCGTCACCTCTGTCGCCATCCGTCCCCCGTTCGCGCTGGTTTCCGGGGCAAAGCCTATACCCCGTCCCCGCGATCACAAAGCCCCCCGCTCAGCGCCAGCCGAGCGCGGGCGCGACGTGTTTCAGCACCGCCTCGATCACGTGGGCGTTGTAATCGACGCCCAGCTGGTTCGGCACGGTCAAGAGCAGCGTGTCGGCCTCGGCGATGGCCTCGTCCTGGCGCAGCTCCTCGACCAGCCGGTCCGGCTCGGCGGTATAGCCGCGGCCGAAGATCGAGCGGGTGTCCTCGATGAAGCCGATCTGGTCGCCTTCCTTGCCGCCGCGGCCGAAAAACATCCGGTCGCGGTCGTCCATCAGCGGAAAGATCGAGCGGCTGACCGAAACCCGCGGCGCGCGCTCGTGCCCCGCCGCCGCCCAGGCCTCGCGATAGGCGCGGATCTGCTCGGCCTGCTGGATGTGGAAGGGCTTGCCGTTCTCGTCCGTCTTGAGGGTCGAGCTTTGCAGATGCATGCCCAGCTGCGCCGCCCAGCGGGCGGTGGCGTTCGAGGCCGCGCCCCACCAGATGCGGTCGCGCAGGCCCGGCGAATGCGGCTCGATCCGCAGCAGGCCGGGCGGGTTCGGGAACATCGGCCGCGGGTTCGGCCGGGCGAAGCCGTGCCCCTCGATCACGTTCAGGAACACCTCGGCATGGCGGCGCGCCATGTCGGCGTCGCTTTCCCCCTCGGCCGGGGAATAGCCGAAATAGCGCCAGCCCTCGATCACCTGCTCGGGCGAGCCGCGCGAGATGCCAAGCTGCAGCCGGCCCTGCGCGATCAGGTCGGCCGCCCCGGCATCCTCGGCCATATACAGCGGGTTTTCATAGCGCATGTCGATGACCGCCGTGCCGATCTCGATGCGGCTGGTGCGCGCGCCCACCGCCGCCAGCAGCGGGAAGGGCGAGGCGAGCTGGCGGGCATAGTGATGGACGCGGAAATAGGCGCCGTCCGCGCCCAGTTCCTCGGCGGCGACGGCCAGCTCGATGGATTGCAGCAGCACGTCCTGGGCGCTGCGGGCCTGCGAGGCGGGCTCGTCCGACCAATGGCCGAAGGACAGGAAACCGATCTTCTTCACGGGACGACCTTTGGGGTTGTGGGTTCCCGGGATATGGGGTCGCGGCGGCCTGATCCCCAGCCCGCCTGCCATGCCGGGCTGTGCAGTTCCGCGGCCAGATGGTCGATGAAGCGGCGCAGCTTGGCCGGCATGGGCTGGACCGGCGGCCAGACCGCGACGATGGGCAGCGGCCTGGTGCCGAAGCCGGTCAGCACCCGTTCCAGCCGCCCCTCGGCCAGCGCGGGCGCGACGATGAAGCCGGGCAGGATGGCCAGCCCCAGCCCCTCGATGGCCATGTCGCGGATCGCCTCGCCGTTGTTCATCGACAGCCGCCCCTGCACCAGGGGCGAAACGAAGCGGTCGCGGTCCTGGAACTGCCAGAGCTGGCTGTTCGGCAGGTGGCTGTAGCCGATCACCTCATGCTCGCGCAGGTCGGCCAGGGTCTGCGGGCGGCCCCTGCGGTCCAGATAGGCGGGGCTGGCGCAGGCGACGCTTTCATCCTCGCACAGCTTGCGCTGCATCAGCGCCTTGTCGCGCATCTTGCCGATGCGGATGCCGATGTCGAAGCCCTCGCGCGCCAGGTCGCGGCTGCGGTCGTCGTAATCGACGCTGATCTCCAGCTCGGGGTTCTGGGCGGCGAAGCGGGCGATGATCGGCCCCAGATGCAGCACGCCGAAGCTCATCGGCGCGGCGATGGACAGGCTGCCGCGCAGCGGCGCCAGCCCGTCCATGTCCCAGGCGGTGCTTTCGGCAGCCGCGACCAGCTCGGCCAGCGCCGGGCGCAGCCGCTCGGCCAGGCGCAGCGCCGCCTCGGTGGGGGTGATGCGGCCGGCATTGCGGCGAAACAGCGCCGCGCCCAGCGTCGCCTCAAGGTCGGTGATGCGCTTGCTGACCACGGATTTCGACAGGTTCAGCCGCGCGGCGGCGGCGGTGACGGTGCCCAGCTCCATCACCGTCAGGAAGGTTTCCAGATCGTTCAGGTCGTAACGCATGGCCCAAGCTTACCCGGTCCCGCGCCGTTCGCAATCGGCGAACGCAAGGTTCGCGGCCGCTCCGGTGGCGGAAACGGCCACGATGCCCGATATTGATGCCAAGAGAGAAAGGAGGCCCATCATGGAGCTGACCGGAATTCACCACCTGACGGCGATCACCGCCGATGCGCCCGGCAACAAGCGGTTCTATACCGACACGCTGGGGCTGCGGCTGGTCAAGAAGACCGTCAACCAGGACGACACCAGCGCCTATCACCTGTTCTATGCCGACGGGCTGGCCCGTCCCGGCACCGACCTGACCTTCTTCGACTGGCCGGCGGCGCCCGAGCGGCGCGGCACCCATTCGATCAGCCGCACCGGGCTGCGGGTCGCCGGCGACAGCCTGGACTACTGGGCCGGGCGGCTTGCGGATCGCGGCCTGACCCTGGGGCGGATCGCCGAGATCGACACCGGCGCCAGCCTCGATTTCGAGGACCCCGAGGGCCAGCGTTTCCGCCTGACCGCGGATGCGCCCGATGCCGAGCCCGCGCCCTGGGCGAAAAGCCCGGTGCCGGCACAGCACCAGATCCACGGGCTGGGGCCGATCACCATCTCGGTGCCGGACCTGGCCCCGACAGAGTCGGTGCTGACCCGGGTGATGGGCATGCGCAAGCTCCGCGACTATGCCAGCCCCGACGGGCATGGCACCGTCCATGTCTACGAGATGGGCCGCGGCGGCCCCGCGGCCGAGCTGCATGTCGCGGTCCAGCCCGACCTGCCCACGGCGCGCCAGGGCGCGGGCGGGGTGCATCACGTCGCCTTCCGCGTGCCCGACAAGCCGGCCATTCACGAATGGGCCAAGCGGCTGACCGGGATGCGGGTGCCCAATTCGGGCGAGGTCGAGCGTTACTATTTCCGCTCGCTCTATTTCCGCGAGCCGGGCGGCAACCTGTTCGAGATCGCCAGCGACGAGCCCGGCTTCGCCGTGGACGAGCCGCTGGAGAGCCTGGGCGAGACGCTGTCCCTGCCGCCCTTCCTGGAAGGGCAGCGCGCGCAGATCGAGGCGCGGCTGAAGCCGCTGGACTGAGCCCTGCCGAACCGAAGGAAAGGCCGCCGGAGCGATCCGGCGGCCTTTTCCCGGCGCGCGGGAATCCGCCCGCAGCCGGCGGGCCTGTTGCCGCATCGGCGATTTCGCCCCATGCTCCCGACCGCGGCAGGACGGAAGGGAGCGACACGGCATGAGGCAGCCGGAAACGGAACAGCCCGCCTCGCAGCTGATCGATGCGCGGATCAAGGAACTGGGCGATTGGCGCGGCGAGACCCTGGCGCGGCTGCGCGCCCTGATCCACGAGGCCGATCCCGAGGTGGTCGAGGAATGGAAATGGCGCGGCGTGCCGGTCTGGTCGCATGACGGCATCATCTGCACCGGCGAGACCTACAAGCAGGTGGTGAAGATGACCTTCGCCAAGGGCGCGGCGCTGGAAGATCCCGCGGGCCTGTTCAACGCCAGCCTGGAGGGCAATACCCGCCGCGCCATCGACCTGCGCGAGGGCGACCGGATCGACGCCGCGGCGCTGAAGGCGCTGATCCGCGCCGCCGTGGCGCTGAACACGGCCAGCAAGAAAAAGGGGCGGTCGAAATGACCGCCCCGTCCTGCCGGCTGAGCTGATTGCTTCAGGCGGTCCTGGCGCGCTGCGCCATGGTCGCCTCGGCCCACCAGCGCAATTCGTCCAGCATGGCGTTCAGCGCCGGCAGCAGGTTCGCCTCGACCTCGGCCATCTCGCCATTGGCGCCCAGCGGCGAGACCTTGAAGAAATCGCTGCCGCCCAGATGCACGGCATTGCGCAGCGGCACCATCTGCAATTCGACGGCGATGCCGCGCAGGTGCTCGATGGCGCGGGCGGCGCCGACGCCGCCATAGCCCATGGCCGCCGCCGGCTTGTGGTTCCACTCCTTGTAAGCCTGGTCCAGCGCGTTCTTCAGCGAACCGCTGACCGAATGGTTGTATTCCGAGGTCAGGAAGACATAGCCGTCGAACCCGGCCAGCTTCTGCTGCCATTTCACCGCCCGCGGGTCCTGCGACGGCACCCAGAGGTTCGAGGCGACCTCGTCGAACAGCGGCAGGTCGTAATCGCGCAGGTCCACCAGCTCGAAGCTCATGTCTTCGCGCTTTTGCGCGTTTTCCAGCAGCCAGGCGGCGGGCTTGTCGGCAAAGCGCGCGGCGCGGGTCGAGCCGATGATGATGGCGATATGCGGTTTCTTGCTCATGGGGTCAGGTCCTTCGTGATGGTCTTGCAGGCCGTCGCGGCCTCGGGATCGGATGTCGTGCCCTCAAACTGGCCCTCGCGGGGCTTTCGGGCAAGCCAACCGGAATCGGAAGCGGCGTTCGAAAATCGGAAACAAATCGTCGGAAAGGAACAGGCGGGCCTCGCGACCCGCCTGTCCGTCTTCTCTGTTTCACAAATACCCATGCGGCAGCGCCGAGGGTCGCCGCGCTGCCGGTCCGGCCCTCAGCCGCGGCCCAGCCAGTCGGCGGCCAGCGTCAGGTCCTCGGGCTGAAGCTCGTGCCCCGCCTCGACGGCCCTCGCTTCCAGCGCCGCGCCGCCGTCCTGCAAGGCGCGCTCCAGCGCCGGGGCCATGCGGGCGAAGGGATCGCGGGCGCCGGTCAGCATCAGCACCCGGCTGCCGGCCAGGGCCCGCGGCTCCAGCGCCGGCGGCTCCTCCAGCACCTGCACGGCGCGCAGCAGAACCGCGCGGCCGATCAGGCCGGGATGCAGCTGCATGACCGCGCCCAGCAGGTTCGCGCCGTTGGAATAGCCCAGATAGGTCAGCGCCGCGGGGTCCAGCCCGTAGGCCCGCGCCGCCTCGTCGATGAAGCCGGCAAAGGCCTCGGCCTCGGCGCGGATGTCGGCCTGGTCATAGGTCACCGCGTCATAGCGGCGGAACCAGCGATTGATGCCTTCCTCGGTCGAGCGGCCGCGGACGCCCAGCAGCGTGGCGCGGGGCGCGATCCGATGCGCCAGCGGCATCAGGTCGGATTCGTTGCCGCCGGTGCCGTGCAGCAGGACGATGGTGTTGCCGTCCGGGTTTTCCGGCCGGTGGAAGCGGTGGATGAAATGCAGATCGCGCATCGGGCTCCTTTCCTCGCCCGGCAGGGCGAATTGCGGCAGGATCAGGCGCAGGTCCTCGGCGCGGGCCGCGTCATGGGGCGGGACGAACAGCGTCTCGCCCAGGTGCTCGGCCGCCTCGTCCACGGTGAAGCCGGGGGCGTCGGTGGCATATTCCAGCAGCGTTCCCGCCGGCTCGCGCACATAGAGCGACAGGAAATATTTCCGGTCATGCACGCTGGTCGCGTCGGTATCCTTCAGCGCCAGCCGCATCCGGCGCACCGCATCGGCGTCCGGCGCCCGGAAGGCGACGTGATCCAGGATGCCGGTGCCGGGAATGCCCGGAAAGAAGCCGGTGGCGTCGCGGATGTCGACGACATCCGTGTCGGATTCCATGCGCTGCACCGCGCCCTCGGCCGGGCCGGGGCGATAGCCGAAGCGGGTCAGGAAATCGCGCGTCGCCGCGGGCTGCTCGGTCAGGATGGTGACGCCGCGCAGCCGCGTCGGCGCGATGGGATCGGGCAGGGGCGCCGCGGCCGGCAGCTCCACCCCCACCAGCTTGACGATCACGCCGTCGGGATCCTTGAGGCGCAGCACCGTCTCGCCCCGCTCGCGCAGCGGTCCCTCGACCGGCACGCGCGCGGTCATGGCGCGGGTCAGCCAGTCGCCGATGCTGGCGGGCGGCACGGCCAGCGCGATCTCGGCAACCTGGCCATGGCCGACCCGGCCCGGCGCCCCGTCCTCCCACACCAGGAAGGTGACGAGAGAGCCGGGCGAGCCGAGCGCGTCGCCATAGAACAGGTGCAGTTGCTCGGCATCCTCGAAGCCGCCGGTGCGCTTGACCAGACGCAGGCCCAGGAAGCCGGCGTAGAAATCGACATTGGCCTGCACCCGGCGGGTGATGCCGGTGACGTGATGGATGCCGGTGGGCATGGGTCTGTCTCCTTATGCGCCCTCTTCGCGGGCAAGGATGGTCTGCACGGCCGGATCGGCCGCGATGCGGTCATGCAGGGCCTGCACATTGGCCCAGCCATCGGTCCCCTCGGGCAGCAGCTTCGCCGCCCAACGCAGCATCGGAAAGGCATAGGCGTCGATCACCGAGCGGCGGCCCAGGATCCAGTCGCGCCCCTCCAGATGCGCGTCCAGCAGCGCCAGCCGCTTGCGGACCAGCTTGCGCGCGGCCTCCTGCACCGCCTCGCGGTCGGCCTGCTCGCGGCTGGTGGTATAGCGCTGCGGCGTGAACAGCGGAAAGAAGGCCGGATGCAGGTCGCCGGTGAAGAAGCTCGACCAGCGGTCGAGTTCCGCCTGCGCCCGCAACTCGTCGCCGCTGGCCAGATCGGCCTTGGGATGCTTGCGCGCCAGGTGGTGCAGGATCGCGCCCGCCTGGGTCAGGATCCAGCCGTCATCCTCGCGCAGCACCGGCACGGCGCCGGCCGGGTTCACCGCCAGCAGTTCGGCCGAGCCGAATTCGACCGCCACCGCCTCATAGGGGGCGCCGGTCCATTCCAGCACGATATGGGGCGCGAGCGAGCAGGCCCCGGCATGGTAGAACAGGGTGGGCATGAAATCCTCCGTCTTGCGATGCGTCCAAGATAGCGCCGCGCCGCGTTTCCCCAACCGGCAAAGCCGGGAACGCGGCGTTCTGCATCATCGAACGCGCCGGGTGGAGGATCGGTTCAGGCGCTGTGCGCGCCACGCGCCAGATCGGCGACGAAGGCCAGGATCTCGGGCACCGGCCGGCCCTCGCCGATCAGCTTGACGATGGCCGAACCCACGACGCAGCCATCGGCCACGCCCGCCACCGCCTGCGCCGCCTCGGGGGTCGAGATGCCGAAGCCGACGACGACCGGCAGTTTCGCGCTGGCGCGGATGCGGGCCACCTCGGGCGCGACCTCGGCCGCGTTCGCCGCAGGACCGCCGGTGATGCCGGTGACGCTGACGTAATAGACGAAGCCCGAGGTGTTCTGCACCACTGCCGGCAGGCGGCGGTCATCGGTGGTCGGCGTCGCCAGGCGGATGAAGTTCAGCCCGGCTTCGCGCGCCGGCAGGCACAGCTCGGCATCCTCCTCGGGCGGCAGGTCGACGACGATCAGCCCGTCTACCCCGGCCGCGGCGGCCTCGGACAGGAAGCGGTCGACACCGCCCGCGCGGGCATAGATCGGGTTGTAATAGCCCATCAGCACGATCGGTGTGGCGTTGTCGGTTTCGCGAAAGGCGCGCACCAGGTCCAGCACCCGGCTGACGCTGCCGCCCGCCGCCAGCGCCCGCTGGCCCGCCGCCTGGATGGTGGCGCCGTCGGCCATCGGGTCGGTGAAGGGCATGCCCAGCTCGATGACGTCCACGCCCGCGCCGGGCAGGCCGCGCATGATCTGCAGCGAGGTGTCGAAATCCGGGTCGCAGCCCATCATGTAGGCGACGAAGGCCTTGCCGCCGGTTTCGGCCAGCCGCGCGAAAGTGTCGTCGATTCTGCTCATGCGCCCCGTTCCCTCTTGTTCCGCCCAGCCCTAGCCCGCGCCCGGGGCAAGATCAACGGCCCGCCACTGGACTCGGGCGACGCCGCCCCATAATAAGCGCGGAAATCCGGGAAAAGGGGTGCATCATGGGCTTTCGCATGGGGATCGTCGGCCTGCCGAACGTGGGCAAATCGACGCTGTTCAACGCGCTGACGAAAACCGCTGCCGCGCAGGCCGCGAACTTCCCCTTCTGCACCATCGAACCGAACGTGGGCGAGGTCGCGGTGCCCGATCCGCGGCTGGACAAGCTGGCCGAGATCGCGGGCAGCAAGCAGATCATCCCGACCCGCATCACCTTCGTCGACATCGCCGGGCTGGTGAAGGGCGCGAGCAAGGGCGAGGGCCTGGGCAACCAGTTCCTGGCCAATATCCGCGAGGTCGATGCCATCGCCCATGTCCTGCGCTGCTTCGAGGATGGCGACGTCACCCATGTCGAGGGCCGCGTCGATCCCATCGCCGATGCCGAGACCATCGAGACCGAGCTGATGATCGCCGACCTGGAATCCGTCGAGCGGCGGCTGGCCAATATCCAGCGCAAGCTGAAGGGCGGCGACAAGGAGGCCGTGGCGCAGGAAAAGCTGCTCAAGGCCGCGCAGGCGGCGCTGGAATCCGGCAAGCCCGCCCGGACCGTGCAGGTCGCGGACGAGGACCGGAAAGCCTGGGACATGCTGCAGCTGCTGACCGCCAAGCCGGTCCTGTTCGTCTGCAATGTCGAGGAAGACAAGGCCGCCACCGGCAACAGCCAGTCCGAGCGCGTGGCGCAGATGGCGGCCGAGCAGGGCGCCGGCCATGTGGTGATCTCGGCCCGGATCGAGGAAGAGATCAGCCAGCTTCCCGCCGAGGAAGCGACGATGTTCCTTGAGGAAATGGGCCTGCACAAGGCGGGCCTCGACCGGCTGATCCGCGAGGGCTACAAGCTTCTGGGCCTTGAAACCTATTTCACCGTCGGCCCCAAGGAGGCCCGCGCCTGGACCATCCACAAGGGCACGCTGGCCCCGCAGGCGGCGGGCGTGATCCATGGCGATTTCGAGCGCGGCTTCATCCGCGCCGAAACCATCGCCTATGACGACTACGTCACCTACAGGGGCGAGGCCGGCGCGCGCGAGGCCGGCAAGTTCCGCGTCGAGGGCAAGTCCTATGAGGTCAAGGACGGCGACGTCCTGCATTTCCTCTTCAACGCCTGATTGCCCGGATTTCCAGAAGATGACGCCTAGGACCGGTCCTGCAAGGACGGGTCCTGTCGCCCTGCGTCCCCGGGCCGTTCAGTGCAGGCCGAACTTGCCCATCAGCCGCTTGCGCAGCTGCACGAATTCGGCCGAGTTGCGGTCGCGCGGCCTGGGCAGCTCTACCGGAATCGTCGTCGGGGCCGCGCCGTCGGTGGACAGCACCAGAACCCGGTCCGCCAGGAAGATCGCCTCTTCCAGATCGTGGGTGACCAGGATCGTGGTGACGTTTTCCTCGGCCCAGATGCGGGTCAGCTCTTCCTGCATGGTCAGCTTGGTCATCGCGTCCAGCGCGCCCAGCGGCTCGTCCAGCAGCAGGATCTCGGGGCGGATGGTCAGGGCGCGGGCGATGCCCACGCGCTGCGCCATGCCGCCGGAAAGCTGGCGCGGATAGGCGTTCTGGAAATCGGTCAGGCCGACCAGATGGATGTAATGCCGCGCCTGCTCGCGGGCCCGGGATGCGGGCAGGCCGCGAACGTCCAGGCCGAAGGCCACGTTGTCCAGCACCGTCAGCCAGGGCAGCAGCCGCGGCTCCTGATAGATCACGGCGCGTTCGGTGCCCACGCCCGAGACCGGGCGGCCGTCGATCAGCACCTCGCCCCGGTCCGGGGTCTCCAGCCCGGCCAGCAGCCGCAGCAGCGTGGTCTTGCCGCAGCCGCTGGGGCCGACGATCGCCAGAGCCTCGCCGCTGCGGATATGCAGCGAGAGGTCGCGCAGGACCGGCCGCATCGCGCCCTGCAGCGGAAAGGATTTCGACAGGTTGCGCACCGCAACCTCGCCGCGGATGCTGTCGGCCGCCCGGGTCATTTCGCCGCCACCGTGCTGCCCGGCGCGAAGAGCACCTTTTCGGCCGAGAGCTGGCCGGGTTGCAGCTTGCCCTCGCGTTCCAGCACCTCGATCCAGAACTCGACGTCTCGCGGCACGGCGCGGCCGCCCTCGCGCACGCCGAACCCGGCGAAGAAGGCGGCGACGGCGGGATTCTCGCCGCGCTCCTCCAGCGCCTTGGCGATCGCGGCGCGGGTTTCCTCGGGATGCTCGCGGGCATAGTCCAGCGCCCGGGCGGATTGCTCGACATAGGTGCGGGCGGCCTCGGGATGGGCCTCGACCCAGTCGCGCCGCAGCACGGTAAAGCCGCCGGCGATCTCGCCCAGCACGTCGGTGTCGTCGAAGATCGCCCGCAGCCCGCCGGCCTCGCGCGCCACGCCCTCGAAGGTGGTCTGCCAGTAGCCGAAGGCGGCCACGTCCACCTGCCCCGAGCGCAGCACCTGTTCCAGCTGCGGCCCCGGCACCGTCACCAGATTGGCGGCGTTCTGCGCCAGGCCCTTCTGATGCAGGGCCTCGCGCACGGTATAGTCCAGATGCGCGCCCAGCGTGTTCACGGCGACGGTCTTGCCGGGCAGGTCCTCGATGCCTTGGATCGGGCTGTCTTCGAGCACGTAGAAGATCGACTGGACCTGATCGTTGATGCCGTTCGTCGGATAGGCGGCGACGAAATCGTTGCCGCCGGCGATCGAGTTCAGCACCGCCGCGGTCGCCGCGCTGCCGATCTCGATCGAGCCGCCGGCCAGCGCCATCAGCGATTCCGGGCCGCCCGAAGCATAGCCGACGTTTTCCAGCGTGATGCCGGTGCCCTCGAAATAGCCCAGCTCCCAGGCCAGTTCATGGGCGTTCAGCCCGCCATGGCTGGCCATGAAGCGCATGGTGACCTCTTCGGCATGGGCGGCCGTGGACAAAAGCGCGGCAAGGGCAGAGCCCAGGGCGATGCGGGTAAGGGGATGGGTCATCGTTTCGTTTCCTTGGAATTGCGTCGCGAGAAGGGGGTCAGGCCTGATCCAGAGACCAGCGGCACAGCCGCCGCTGCAGCCAGATCAGCACCGCATTGGCGGCCAGCCCCAGCCCGGCCATCAGGAAGATCGCCGCGAACATCAGCGGAATCTGGAAATTGTACTGGGCATTCATCACCTGAAAGCCGATGCCCTTGTTCGCGCCGATCATCTCGGCCGCGATCAGCAGCAGCAGGGCGGTGGTGGCCGACAGCCGCAGCCCGACGAAGATCGCCGGCACCGAGGCGGGCAGCACGACGCGGCGGAAGATCTGCAGCTGACTGGCGCCGTAGCTGCGCGCCATCTCGATCAGCTTGCGGTCCACCTCCTTCACGCCGCCGATGGTGGCCAGCAGGATCGGGAACAGCGTCGCCCAGAAAATGACGAAGACCTTCGAGGCCTCGCCCAGCCCCAGCAGCAGGATGAAGACCGGATAGAGCGCCAGCGCCGAGGTCTGGCGGAACAGCTGCAGGATCGGGTCCAGCGCGCGCTCGGCCGGGCGCAGCTGGCCCATCAGCAGGCCAAGCGGGATGCCCAGCCCCACGGCGCCGAAAAAGGCCAGCCCGGCGCGCTGCAGGCTGATGGCGATGTCGTCGACCAGCGCCCCGCTGGCCAGCCCCTGCCAAAGCGCGGCCGCGATCCGGTCCAGCGGCGGAAACACCGCCGGGCTGATCCAGCCCAGGGTGCTGGAGAGCTGCCACAGCACCAGGAAAACCAGCACGAGGCCATAGCGGGACAGGAAGCCGGCCACCGGCGGCATGGGCAGGCCGCGGCGCGGGCTGCCGCTGCGGCGGCGGGGCAGGTCCAGGGTTTCCAGGCTCATCGTGCTACTCCGCGGCATTGGCGGCCGCGCGGATGGCGGCGTGCCGGTTGACGGGGAAGGGCAGGCCCAGATTCTCGCGCAGGGTCCGGCCCTCGTATTCGGTGCGGAACAGGCCGCGGCGCTGCAGTTCGGGAATGACCAGGTCGACGAAATCGCTCAGCCCGGTGGGCAGCCAGGGCGGCAGGATGTTGAACCCGTCCGCGCCCTCGTTCTCGAACCATTCCTGCAGCGTATCGGCGATCTGCACGGCGCTGCCGACGATGGTGAAATGCCCGCGCGCCGAGGCGATCCATTGGTAGAGCTGGCGGATGGTGAAGCCGTTCTCGTCGGCGATCTGCCGGATCAGCGCCTGGCGCGACTTCATGCCCTCGGTCGGGTCCAGCGGCGGCAGCGGGCCGTCGAGATCCGCCCCGGTCAGGTCCAGCGTGCCGCCGGTCAGCCCCTTGATCAGCGCGATGCCGTCCTCTTCCAGGATCAGGCTGGTGAGGCGCTCGTATTTCTCGCGCGCCTCGGCCTCGGTCCGGCCGACGAAGGGCGCGACGCCGGGCATGATGAGCACATGCCCGGGATTGCGGCCCTGCCCGCGGGCGCGGGCCTTGATGTCGCGATAGAATTCCTGCGCGGTGTCAAGGCGCTGATGGGCGGTGAAGATCACCTCGGCGGTGGCGGCGGCAAGGCCGCGCCCGTCCTCGGACTGGCCCGCCTGCACGATGACCGGATGGCCCTGCGGCGAGCGCGGGACGTTCAGCGGCCCCCTGATCTTGAAATGCTCGCCCTCGTGATCGGTGAAATGCACCTTGCCGGTGTCGAAGAACACGCCGGTTTCCTTGTCGCGGATGAAGGCGTCGTCCTCGAAGCTGTCCCACAGCTTGCGGACCACCTCGACATGCTCGGCCGCGCGGCGATAGCGCCAGGCATGGGGGTGCTGCCGGTCGAGGTTGAAGTTATGCGCCGCGCTTTCCGTGGCGGTGGTCACCACGTTCCAGCCGGCGCGCCCGCCCGAGATCAGGTCGAGCGAGGCGAACTTGCGGGCCAGGTTGTAGGGCTCTTCATAGGTGGTCGAGGCGGTGGCGATGAAGCCAAGGTTGCGGGTCAGCGGCGCCAGCGCCGAGAACAGCGTCACCGGCTCGAACCCGGCGACCTTGGCGTTGCCGCCCTCGATGCCGCCGCCGAAGGCGATGGCCAGGCCGTCGGCCAGGAAATAGGCGTCGAACAGGCCGCGCTCGGCCTCTTGCGCCAGCTTCACATGGAAGTCGAAGCTGGTCGCGCCCTCGGCCGGCTGGTCGGGGTGGCGCCAGGCGGCGATGTGCTGGCCGCCGCCGGGAAGAAAGGCGCCTAGGCGGATCTTGCGGGTCATCTCGTCATCACTCCTTGCTGCGGCCTTGGGCGCGAGGCTTGGTCAGGGCGGTGCTGGGCCGGCCGTCCGGTCCGACCGGGATGTCGCCCTGGATCGTCACCCGGCGCACGACGCGTGGCGCATCGCCGTAGTCGTTCACCGCGACATGCTGGGTGGCGCGGTTGTCCCAGATCACCACGTCGCCGGCCTGCCAGCGCCAGCGCACGGTGTTTTCCGGCGCGGTGACATAGGATTGCAGGATCTCCAGGATCTTCTGCGATTCCTCGCGCGAGAGCCCGGCGATGCGCTGCACGAAGCTGCCCAGCACCAGCACCTTTTCTCCGGTCTCGGGATGGATGCGGACCACGGGGTGCTCGGTCTCGTAGACCTCCGAGGCGAAGACCTCGGCATGGTGCCGCCTGTCGGCCTCCGAGGCGCGGGGGCGTTGCCCGGCATAGTCATAGGCGTTCGAATGCACGGCGCGCAGCCCGTCGGCCAGCACGCGCAGCGGCTCGGGCAGGTCGGAATAGGCGGTGGCGGTATTGGCCCAGATCGTGTCTCCGCCCACCGGCGGGATGACGACCCCGCGCAGCACCGATGCCTTGGGATAGGCCTCGACGAAGGTCACGTCGGTATGCCAGCGGTCCGCGCGCCCGCCGCCGCGCCGGGAATCCAGCTCCAGCACCGAATCCGTGCCGGTCACCACCGCCTGGGTCGGATGCGGGACCAGCGCGCCCAGGCGCCGGGCAAAGGATTCCTGCGCCGCATTGTCCAGATGGGTCTGCCCGCGAAAGAACAGCACCTTGTGGCGCAGAAGCAGGGCCTCGATGGCGAGGACGGTTTCTTCCAGCAGGTCGCCGGCAAGGGCGACGCCGCGGATCTCGGCGCCGATGCGCGGGGTGACGGGATGCACCCGCTCGGCGGGGATGGCGAGGCTGAAGGTTTCGTGGCGTGTCATGGAAATCCTTTCCAAAGCCATGCAGGGGCCGGTCCCGGTCCGGCCGGGCCTTCCTGTCAGGGCTCGTGTCTGTCAGTGCGAGGAGGGGGGCTCAGCGGACGCGACACCGGCGCGGGCCGGCCGGCATGCAGGGCATGGCCGGCATCGCGGGGCGCGTGGCGGGGGCTGGCATTCGGATGGACATGTCCGTCTCCTTATCACGACTGCGTTGGTAGATATTTAGGCTGCTTTGCGGCTTTCGCCGATTCCAAACTTCGCCGGGAAAAGAGAAACGATTGCTCGCAGACGACCGCTGCGCAGCATGAAATTTCCGCCGACCTTCCGGCAGGTCCGGCCGCCGCGCGGCAGGACCGGCCTGCCGGGAGCAGGGGCGGGGCTTCGTCTTACCCCGTCTCGGGCCGAGAGATCCGGGCGGACAAGGCCCTGTCGCGGATTTTTGCGGCGCGGGCCGTCCGGGGTTTCCTGAAGCGGGCAGCGACCGGCGTCGCCGGCGCAGGCCGCCCGAATCGGGCCTTGGGCGATGAGCCCGGCTGACCGCGCTGCGCGACGAGCTGCGGCGCATGCTGGATCATTGCGCCAGCCATACCATCGCCGATTGCCGGGTGATCGAAGTTCTGGGCGACCACGCGCTTTGCGCCCAGGACCACGACATGCCGCAAGAGAGGGCATGGCCGGGGATTGAGCGCGGCGGCGCCTCCGGTCGCCTCTTCCCCCCGTCGCGCCGAAGCCCTAGATTGCCGCCATGCGCTGGACCTTGCCCAATCTCCTGACCGTTCTGCGACTTGCGGCCGCGCCGCTGGTGCCGCTGATGTTTTTCTTCCTCAGCCGGCCCTTCGCCGATTTCGCGGCGCTGGCGCTGTTCCTGATCGCCGCCGTAACCGACTGGTTCGACGGCTACCTGGCCCGGGCCTGGGGGCAGGAAAGCCGCTTCGGCGCCGCCATGGACCCGATCGCCGACAAGGCCATGGTCATCATCGCCGTGGTGGTCATCACCGGCTATTCCGGCATGAACCCCTGGCTGATCCTGCCCGCGACGGTGATCCTGTTCCGCGAGGTCTTCGTCTCGGGCCTGCGCGAATTCCTGGGCGACAAGGCCCGGCTGCTCAAGGTCACCAAGCTCGCCAAGTGGAAGACCACGGCGCAGATGGTGGCCATCGCCGTGCTTTTCCTGGGCACCGGCCTGAACTATTATGAGACCGGCCACCCGCCCCTGGTGGGCGAGACCAGCCTGCCCTGGTCCGACAGCTGGTCGGATCTGGCGACGCAGGCCGGGCTGGCGCTGATCTGGATCGCCGCGGTGCTGACCGCGATCACCGGCTGGGACTATTTCGTCAAGGCCCGGCCCTTCCTGAGGGATGACCATGGCGCTTGACGTGCTTTACTTCGCCTGGCTGCGCGAGCGCATCGGCCAGCCGCGCGAGCGGATCGAGACCGAGGCCGCAACCGTGCGCGAACTGGTCGCGCAGCTTGCCGCCATGGACGAGTGGCACGCCGCGGCGCTGGCGGATCTGTCTGCGGTGCGCGTCGCCGTCGATCAGGAGCTGGCCGATCTGGACGCGCCGCTTTCCGGCGCGCGCGAGGTCGCTTTCTTTCCGCCGATGACCGGGGGCTGAGATGTCGGCCCGGGTCCAGAGCGCGCCTTTCGACCTTGGCGCCGAACTGGCGGGTTTCGGCGCGGGCTCCGGCGCGGTCGTCACCTTCACCGGCCTGGTGCGCGACGAAGGCGGCCGGCTGCAGGCGCTGGAGATCGAGCATTACCCCGGCATGACCGAAAAGGCGCTGGCCGCCTATGGCGAGCAGGCGGCGCGGCGCTTCGGGCTGGACGACTGGCGCATCCTGCATCGCCACGGCCGGCTGGCGGCGGGCGAGCCGATCATGATGGTCGCCACCGCGGCCCGCCATCGCGAGGCGGCCTTCCAGGCGGCGGAATACCTGATGGACTGGCTGAAATCCCGCGCGCCGTTCTGGAAGCGCGAGATCGGCCCGGACGGCCCCGGCGCCTGGGTCGAGGCCCGCGCCGAGGACGAGGATGCATTGTCGCGGTGGCAAGGCTGACGTTGCAATCCGGGACTGCCGCAAGCATATAGACCGCAACCAGACCGGATGACAGCGCGGAGCCCTGAATGACTTACCTGGAGTTCGAGAAGCCCCTTGCCGATCTTGAGGGCAAGGCCGAGGAACTGCGGGCACTGGCCCGGAAGGGCGAAGGCGTCGATCTGGAGAAGGAGGCGGCGGCCTTGGACCGCAAGGCCGAGGAGATGCTGCGCGACCTCTACAAGCAGCTCGATCCCTGGCGCAAGACGCAGGTCGCCCGCCACCCGGAACGGCCGCATTGCCGCGACTATATCGAGCAGCTCTTCACCGAATACACGCCGCTTGCCGGCGACCGCGCCTTTGGCGAGGACCACGCGGTGATGGGCGGGCTGGCGCGCTTCAAGGACCAGCCCTGCGTGGTGATCGGCCATGAGAAGGGCAACGAGACCAAATCGCGGATCTTTCACAATTTCGGCATGGCCCGGCCCGAGGGCTATCGCAAGGCGATCCGGCTGATGGACATGGCCGACCGCTTCCGCCTGCCGGTGATCACGCTGGTCGACACGCCCGGCGCCTATCCCGGCAAGGGCGCCGAGGAACGCGGGCAAAGCGAGGCCATCGCCCGCGCGACCGAGAAATGCCTGCAGATCGGCGTGCCGCTGGTCTCGGTCATCATCGGCGAGGGCGGCTCGGGCGGCGCCGTGGCCTTCGCCACCGCGAACCGCATCGCCATGCTGGAACATTCGATCTATTCGGTGATCTCGCCCGAGGGCTGCGCCTCGATCCTGTGGAAGGATGCCGAGAAGATGCGCGAGGCGGCACATGCGCTGAAGCTGACGGCGCAGGACCTGAAGAAGCTGGAGGTGATCGACCGCATCATCTCCGAGCCGGTGGGCGGCGCGCAGCGCGCGCCGGCCGAGACCATCGCGGCGGTGGGCGAGGCGATCGCCGCCATGCTGGGCGAGCTGGCCGGCAGGAAGCCGGCCGAGCTGATCAAGGACCGGCGGCAGAAGTTCCTGAACATGGGCGCGAAGGCCCTGGGCTGAGCGCCCGGCCGCTCCCTCGCACGGGGATTCGGGAAACGGAAAAAACGAACGACACTGCCCGGCGCGGTTGCGCCAGGATCCGGGCCTTTGCGTCTTCTCTGTTGCCCAAATACCCCTGCGACGGTGCAAGTCGGCGCTGCCGCATGGGTATTTGTGCAGCGAAGAAGCGCCGGGAAGAAGCGCCGGGCGCGCCGCGGTTTGCGTGGCGGTTCTTTCCGTTCTCCGAATACCCAAGCGACGTTTCCCCTGGGCGCGGCCGCGGGAGTATTTGCGAAACGGTGAAGACGCGCGATCAGCCGCGGGCGGCCCGGATCGACTCCTCGAGGATGTCGAGCGCCTCGTCGAAGACGTCTTCCTGGATGGTCAGCGGCGCAAGAAAGCGGATCACGTTGCCATGGACGCCGCAGGTCAGCAGGATCAGCTTGCGGGCGAGCGCCTCTTCGCGGACGCGGTTGGCGAAATCCGGGCTGGGCCTGTCGGTGCCGGCGATGTTGAATTCCACCGCGTTCATGAAGCCGGGGCCGCGGATGTCGACGATCTCGGGCACCCCGTCGGCGATGCCGGCCAGGCGCTGCTTCAGCCGCTGGCCGAGGCGGGTGGCGCGGTCGCACAGCCCTTCCTCCTCGATCACGTCCAGAACGGCATGGGCGGCGGCGACGGCCAGCGGGTTGCCGGCATAGGTGCCGCCAAGGCCCCCGGGGGCCGGGCTGTCCATCACCTCGGCCCGGCCGGTCACGGCGCTGATCGGCAGCCCGCCCCCCAGCCCCTTGGCCATGGTGGTCAGGTCGGCCGCCGCGCCGTGGTGTTCCATCGCGAACAGCTTGCCGGTGCGGGCGAAGCCGGTCTGCACCTCGTCGGCGATCAGCAGGATCGAATACTGGTCGCAGATCTGCCGCAGGCGCTGGATGAAGCCCGCCGGCGCCTCGTAGAAGCCGCCCTCGCCCTGCACCGGCTCGATGATGATCGCGGCGACGCGCGAGGGGTCGATATCGGCCTTGAACAGCCGGTCGAGCGCCGCCAGCGCCTCCTCGGCCGTGACGCCGTGCAGCGGGTTCGGAAAGGGCAGGTGCCAGATATCGTTCATCATCGGCCCGAATCCGGCCTTGTAGGGCTGGACCTTGCCGGTCAGCGACATGCCCAGGAAGGTGCGGCCGTGGAAGCCGCCGGCGAAGGCCACCACCCCGGCGCGGCCGGTATGGTGGCGGGCGATCTTGACCGCGTTTTCGACCGCCTCGGCCCCGGTGGTGTAGAAGGCGGTCTTTTTCGGTCCCTCGCCGGGGACCAGCCGGTTCAGCCTTTCGGCCAGGGCCACGTAATTCTCATAGGGCACGACCTGGTGGCAGGTATGGGTGAAGCGGTCGAGCTGGGCCTTGACCGCCTCGATCACCCGAGGATGGCGATGGCCGGTATTGACCACGGCGATGCCGGCGGCGAAGTCGATATAGCGGTTGCCGTCCTTGTCCCAGATTTCGGCATTCTCGGCGCGCTCGGCATAGATCTGGGTGGTCATCCCCACCCCGCGCGAGATGGCGGCGTTCTTGCGGTCGGTCAGGCTGGTCATCGGCCCCTCCTCGATGCGATTCGGGGCCGATGCTATACGCGGCCCGGCGATCCGAACAGGGCCGCTTGCGCGCGCCCATGCGATGCTTCAGGCTGTGGCCATGTTCCCGATCCGCGACCATAATCCTTCCGAGCGCACGCCCTATGTGACCAACGGGCTGATCTTCCTGAACCTGGTCATGTTTCTGGTCACCATGCCCTGGGCCGGCGGCCAGGTCGGGCTGTGGGACCGGCTGGCGCTGTATCCGGTCGCAATCATGCATGGCGAATGGCTCTGGGGCCTGGCCACGCATATGTTCCTGCATGCCGGGATCATGCATATCGCCGGCAACATGCTGTTCCTGTGGGTCTTCGGCGACAATCTCGAGGACCAGATGGGCCATGCCGGCTTCCTGGTCTTCTATCTGGCCTGCGGGCTGGCGGCGGCGGCAGGCCAGATCGCCACCGATCCGATGAGCGACATTCCCATGGTCGGCGCCTCGGGCGCCATCGCCGGGGTGATGGGCGGCTACCTGCTGATGTTTCCGCGCGCCCGCGTCGACGTGATCGCGATCATCATCGTCATCATCCGCCGCTTCACCATGCCGGCCTGGGTGCTGCTGCTGGCCTGGTTCGGCATCCAGCTCTTGTCGAGCGCCGGCATGGTCGACGACGGCGTGGCCTATGTCGCCCATGCCGCCGGGTTCCTTGCGGGGATGGTGCTGGCGGTGCCGGTCTTCCTGCGCCGGGGCGGGCCGGATTTCTGGCGCCGCACCCATGGCCGCCCGCCGCATGCGCCGACCTATGCGCCCTCGCGCATCCCGCCGGTCCGGCGCTAGAGCCGGCCGCGGCTCATGTGGCGCTTGCCCGCGAAACCGGGCGCGCGCGTGACTTCGAACCCCGCCGCCGCCAGCGCCCGGCGCACATGGCCCGCTGCCGTATAGGTGGCGAAGGTGCCGCCCGGCGCGGTGTGGCGGGCGACTTCGGCCATCAGCGCCTCGCCCCAAAGCTCGGGGTTCTTGGCGGGGGAAAACCCGTCCAGGAACCAGGCATCGGCAAGGCCGTCCCAGCCGGGCAGCGCCTCGCGGGCATCGGCCTCGATGATCTCGGCCTCGACCAGACCCACGGAAAGGCGGCGTTGCGGCCATCCGTCGCGCAGCTGTTTCGCCAGCGGCGCCAGCTCCGGGAAGGCGGCATGGGCCCGGGCCAGTTCCCCGGCGCCCATCGGGAAGGCTTCGAAGCTGGTGAAACGGACCGGCACCGTGGCGACCTGCGCCAGCGCCAGCAGGTTCAGCCCGGTGCCGAAGCCCAGTTCCGCCACATGGAAGCCGGGCCGCAGCCGCGCCGGCAGGTCGTTGCCGGCCAGAAAGACATGCCGCGTCTCGTCCAGCCCGCCGTTCAGGCTGAAATAGGGATCGTCGAAACGGCGCGAGACCGGAATCGCCCCCTCGCGCCAGTCCAGGTCGGCGCTGCTCTGGTCGCGCTCATCCATCCGCGCTAACTCCTTTTTGCAGGCAGATGCGGCAAGGGGCGGCGGAATGGCAAGCGAAATCACGGTGGCGGGCGCGGGTGTCTTCGGCCTTTCCTGCGCATGGGAACTGGTGCGGCGCGGCGCCCGCGTGCGGGTGTTCGAGGCCGAGCGGATCGGCGCCGGCGCCTCGGGCGGGCATGTCGGCGCGCTGGCCCCGCATGCGCCGGAAAACTGGAACGCCAAGAAGCAGGTGCAGCTGGAGGCGCTGGTCGCGGCGGCCGGTTGGTGGGCCGAGGTGGCGGCGGCGGGCGGCATCGACCCCGGCTATGCCCGCCATGGCCGCATCCAGCCGGTGCCCGAAGGGGCCGCGCCGCGCATGGCCGAGCGCATCGCGGCCGCCCGCGCGCATTGGCCCGACTGGGCCGGGATGGAACTGACCGACAAGCCGCAGGGGACGCTGGTGCCGGCCTCGCCCTCGGGCCTGTGGCTGGTGGACCGGCTGACGGCGCGGATCAGCCCGCGCCGGGCCGGCGCCGCGCTGGCCGCCGCCATCCGCGCCCGGGGGGGCGAGATCGCCGAGGGGCGGCCTGCCCCCGATGCCCCGGCGATCTGGGCCACCGGCGTCGCCGGGCTTGCGCCCTTCGGCGGCAGCGGCGTCAAGGGCCAGTCGGCGCTGCTGGCGTTTTCCGCCCCCGACACGCCGCAGGTCTTTGCCGACGGGGTCCATATCGTGCCCCATGCCGACGGCACGGTGGCCATCGGCTCGACTTCGGAACGCGACGCCATGGACACCGGCACCGACGCGCAGCTGGAGGCGTTGATCGACAAGGCGCGCGCGCTATGCCCGGCGCTTGGCGATGCGCCGGTCGTGGACCGCTGGGCCGGCATCCGGCCGCGCGCCCGCTCTCGTGCGCCGCTGGTCGGACCATGGCCCGGACGGCCCGGCCATTACGTCGCGAATGGCGGCTTCAAGATCGGCCTGGCCATGGCGCCGGCCTGCGCGGTCCTGCTGGCGGACCTGATCCTCGACGGGCGCGACCGTATCCCCGAGGGCTTCAGGGTGCCCGAGCCTAAGGCCGGGGACTGACCCCGATCACCAGCGGATGCAGGTGGAACAGCGCCAGCCAGATCAGCACCGCCAGGGCCAGCCGCGGCCAGGTCCAGCGCAGCGCCACGCCGCGGCGCAAGCCCACCGCCAGCCCGAACAGCGCATAGGCCAGAAGCAGGCCGAACAGGATCACATGCGCCAGGTCGCCATTCGCGACCAGATGCGCGCCGCCCCACAGCGCAAAGCCCGCCATCAGCCCCGCCATGCCGCCCACCGCCGCCGCCAGCACCGCGACGGGCATGGCGATATTCACCAGCCAGCGCATCCAGCCCCATTGCGGCCACAGCTCGACATGGGGCGCCCGCCCCGCCGCCAGGATCAGCCAGTAAAGCAGCGCCAGCGACAGCAGGCTGTAGCCGATGACATAGCCCCGCCGCCCCAGCGCCGCGACCAGCGGCTCGCGGAACCGCGCCGGGATCACATGCGAGCCCAGGAAGGCCGCCAGCGCCAGGATGAATTCGCCCCATTCCATGCCGGCAGCCTAGCCCCGGCCCGGCGCGGCGGCAATCCGCGTTGACGCGGCGCCCCGCTGCGGCATGATGGCGCAAAGAGAGGATGCCATGACCCGCCTTCAGACCGCTTTCGACGCCATCGACAAGGCCAATTCCGCCGATCCGCACCTGGACCCCGAGGGCCGGCCCGAGGCGCTGCTCTACGGCCAGCGCATGACGGCCGAACAGCAGGCGCTCTATCCCGACGCCTCCGAGCCCCTGCGCATCGCCTGCCGCGGCCAGCATGTCGAGCGTTTCCTGCTGCCCCGCGACGCCTATCCGATGGACCGCGCCGGCTATCTGGCCTGGCGCACCGAACAGGGCCGCCGCCACGCCGCCCGCATCGCCGGCATCATGCGCGATGCCGGCTATGGCGACGAGGACATCGCGGCAGCCGGGAAGATGCTGACCAAGCAGGGCATCAAGCGCGATGGCGAGGTGCAGGCGCTGGAAGACGTGGCCTGCTTCACCTTCATCCGCTGGTATATGGGGCCCTTTGCCGAAGGCCGCGACCCGGACGAGCTGCAGCGCATCGTGGAAAAGACCGCGCGCAAGATGTCCGCCATGGCCCGCGCCCGGGCGCTGCAGGAATTCGCCATCCCCGAGCCCTTCGCCGCCGCCTTCCGTGCGTAACGTCCTTATCGTCGCCCATGGCCAGCCCGGCGACCCCGCCCCGCAGCAGCAGGCCATCGAGGCGCTGGCCGCCCGCATCCATGTCCCCGCTGCGCAGGTCAGGGGCGCGACGCTGGCCATGCCCGGCGCGCTGGACCGCGCCGATGACGAGACGCTGATCTATCCGCTGTTCATGGCATCGGGCTGGTTCACCCGCAGCGAATTGCCCCGCCGCCTGCGGCTGGCCGGCGCGCCGAATGCCCGCATCTTGCCGCCCTTCGGCAGCGATCCGCGCCTGCCCGCGCTCTGCCTCGCGCTGGCCGTCAAGGCGGCCGAGGCGCAAGGCTGGCGGCTGGCCGAAACCCATCTGCTGATCGCCGCCCATGGCTCGGGCCGTTCGCGCGCACCCTCCGAAGCGGCGCGCGAGATGGCCGCCGCCCTCGCCCCCCATGCCGCCGCGACAAGTTGCGGCTTCATCGAGGAAGCGCCCTTCATCGCCGAGGCCGCCCGCGACCTGCCCGCGCAGTCGATCTGCCTGCCGCTTTTCGCCACCCGGGCGGATCACGTCACCGACGACCTGCCCGCGGCGCTGGCCGATGCAGGCTTTCGCGGCCTCCTCCTGCCCCCGGTGGGCCTCGCGCCGGATGTTCCGGCGATGATCGCCGAAAGCATCAAGGCCGCCCTGTCCGAGCGGCCCTGATCTTCTCTGTTTCCCAAATACCCTTGCGACCGCGCCACCGGCACGGCGCAAAAGCCAGGGATCACATCGCCGCCAGCTGCGCCAGGGCCGCGCGGATGCGCGCCAGATCGTCCTCCAGCGCGGCAAGCTTCTCGCGCGTCTCCTCGATCACCTCGGGCTCGGCATTCTCGACGAATTTCGGATTGCCCAGCCGCCCGCGCAGGCCCGAGGCGTCCTTCTCGGCCTTCCCCGCCGCCTTTTCCAGCCGTGCCGTTTCGGCCGTCACGTCGATCATCTCGCCGACCGGCAGCGCGAAGCTCGCCCCGAGTGCCGCGACCGAGATCATGCCCGGCCCCATGGCGCCCTCGGCAGGCGCGTTCACCCGCGCCAGCCGCTCGATCAGCGGCGCGTTGGCGGCCAGTGCCGCCCGCGCCGCATCGTCGGCCTCGGTCACGATCAGGTCGGGACGGGCGCCGGCCGGCACGCCGATCTGGGCGCGGGCAGAGCGGATGGCCTCGATGAGCTGGATCACCCAGTTCATCTGCCGGTCGGCCTCGGCGTCGATCAGCTCGGGCCCGTATTCCGGCCAGTCGCCATGCACCAGCATCCGCTGGCGATCCCCGGTCAGCGCCCAAAGCTCCTCGGTGACGAAGGGCATGATCGGGTGCAGCATCGTGTAGCACTGGTCCAGAACCCAGCCCATGGTGGCCCGGGTTTCCTCGCCATATTCGCCGTCGAACAGGGGCTTGGAGAACTCGACATACCAGTCGCAGACCTTGCCCCAGACGAAGGCGTAAAGCCCGGTCGCGGCGTCGTTGAAGCGGAACGTTTCCAGCGCCTCGTCGGTGGCCTGCCGGATGCGGGCGACCTCGCCGATGATCCAGCGGTTCACCACATGCCGCGGCTGGGGCCGCGCCACGCCGCCGCGCACGCCGTTCATCTCGGCAAAGCGCGTGGCGTTCCAGATCTTGGTGACGAAATTGCGGTTCGCCTCGACATGCTTCGGGCCCAGCTTGGGGTCGCGGCCCATGGCGGCCATGCTGGTCAGGGTAAAGCGCAGCGCGTCGGCGCCGTATTCGTCGATCAGGGTCAGCGGGTCGATGACGTTGCCTTTCGACTTCGACATCTTGGCGCCCTTTTCGTCGCGCACCAGCCCATGCACATAGACGGTGCGGAACGGCACCTGCCCGACCACGGCCAGCTGCATCATCATCATCCGGGCCACCCAGAAGAAGATGATGTCGAAGCCGGTCACCAGCACCGAGGTCGGGAAATACCTGCGCAGCTCGGCCGTATCTTCGGGCCAGCCCAGCGTGCCGATGGGCCAGAGCCCCGAGGAAAACCAGGTGTCCAGCACATCCGGGTCGCGCCAGACCGGATAGACCAGCTTGGTCGGGTCCTGCGTCAGGTTGTAATCGGCCAGCCCCTGGGCGAAGGCATCCACCGCCGCCTCGCGGTCGGCGACCTCGACCACCCGGGCCATTTCCAGCGGCACCGGCAGTTCGGCGATGGAATCGCGGAACTGTTCGGCCACCTCGGCAAAGCTCGGGGCGGCGTGGTGGATCTCGTCGCGATGCACCAGCCCTTCTTCCAGCAGGGCGAAGATCTCGACCTCGTCCAGCACGCCGTCATGGTCGTCCTCGACCTGGCCCTCCAGCCGCAGGTCGAGCCCGTACCAGACCGGGATCTGGTGGCCCCACCACAGCTGCCGGCTGATGGTCCAGGGCTCGATATTCTCCAGCCAGTGGAAATAGACCTTTTCATGCTGCTCGGGCAGGATGCGGGTCTGGCCCGAGCGCACCGCTTCCAGCGCCGGGCCGACGATCTTGGCGGTGTCCACGAACCACTGGTCGGTCAGCATCGGCTCGATCACCACGCCCGAGCGGTCGCCGAAGGGCTGCATGATCGGCTTGGCATCGACCAGCGGCCGGCGTTCCAGATGCTCGGCGCCGGTTTCCTTGTCGATGGACTTGTGCAGATAGGTGACGGCCAGCCCTTCCTCGGTGATCGCCTCGACCACCCGCGCCCGCGCCTCGTAGCGGTCGAGGCCGCGCAATTCCTCGGGCACCAGGTTCACGTTCGAGACGTCGCCCACATCCTCGCCCCGTGCCGCGCGGGTGGCGATCTCGGCGCTTTCCTCGTAGCTCAGCCCGTCGGCGCGCATCTGGCCCTTGCCGTCCATCAGCGCGTAAAGCGGGATGCCGTTGCGCATGGCGACGGCATAGTCGTTGAAGTCGTGCGCGCCGGTGATCTTGACCGCGCCCGAGCCGAAATCCGGGTCGGGATATTCGTCGGTGATGATCGGAATCAGGCGGCGGTGTTCCTTGGGTCCGACCGGGATCTCGCAAAGCTTGCCGACGATGGGGGCATAGCGGGCGTCGTCCGGATGGACCGCGACCGCGCCGTCGCCCAGCATGGTCTCGGGCCGGGTGGTGGCGATGCTGATATAGTCCCGCATCTCGCGCAGGGTGACGTTGCCGTCGGCGTCGCGCTCGACATATTCATAGGTCTCGCCGCCGGCCAGCGGATATTTGAAATGCCACATATGCCCGGGCACCTCGCGGTTCTCGACCTCGAGGTCGGAAATCGCGGTCTCGAAATGCGGGTCCCAGTTGACCAGCCGCTTGCCGCGATAGATCAGGCCCTTCTCATACATGTCCACGAAGACCTTGATGACGGCATCGTGGAAATTGCCCTCTTCGCCCGCGGGGGCGCCGGGGGCGCCGGACATGGTGAAGGCATTGCGCGACCAGTCGCAGGAAGCGCCCAGGCGTTTCAGCTGCTCGACGATGGTATGGCCGGATTCCTGCTTCCAGGCCCAGACCTTCTGCAGGAAGGCTTCGCGCCCGATCTCGCGGCGGTTCGGTTCCTGCCGCTCGGCCATGCGGCGCTCGACCACCATCTGCGTGGCGATGCCGGCATGATCCTGCCCCGGCTGCCAGAGCGTGTCAAAGCCGCGCATCCGGTGCCAGCGCACCAGGATGTCCTGCAGCGTGTTGTTCAGCGCGTGGCCGATATGCAGGCTGCCGGTCACGTTCGGGGGCGGGATCACCACCGAGAAGCTTTCCGCACCCGGTTTCGCATTGGCGCCCGCGGCGAAGGCATTGCTTGCCGCCCATTCCCGCGCGATCCGCGCCTCGGCGGTCCCGGCGTCGAAATTCTTGTCCATGGCCATGTCGCTTACCCCTCGAATCGAAAAGGGGATAGCGAAACCACGGCGAAAGGCCAAGAGGCGCTAGAGAAACCGCGCCGCGATCCCGTCCTTGAACGGGAACCAGCCATAGAAGGGCCGCGCGCCCTCGATCACCCGCTGGACCGAGGGCCGGGCCACCAGCCGCTCGAAATACCCGGTCAGGCGCGGATGATCCGCGAAGGGATGGATGGCGCCGGCATAGAACAGCGCCGGCATGGCGGCGCAATCCGCCAGGCCGAAGCCGCCCGCGATCCAGTCGCGCCCGTCCAGACGGCGGTCGAGCGCGGCATAGGCCAGGTCCAGCTTGCCGCGGGCAAAGGGCGCGACCCGCTCCTCGGCCCCTTCGGCCATGAAGATGCGGGCATCGACGATCTGCTGCATCATCTGCATGACCTGGAAATCCAGGAAGCGGTCCCATTGCCGCGCCGGCAGCGAGGCGTCGGGGTCGGGGTCCAGCAGGCGCTGCGGTCCGGGATGGTGCCGGTCCAGCCATTCGATCATCAGCGAGCTTTGCGACAGCACCAGATCGCCCTCGCGCAGCGCCGGCATCCGGCCCATCGGCTCGACCGACCGCATCAGCGCCCGGTCGCCCTCGTCACCCAGGTCGATATGGCGAAACTCGAAATCCGTCCCCAGCTCGTAAAGCGCGATCAGCACCTTTTGCGTATAGGAGGACAGCGGGTGGCCATAGAGCGTCAGCATCACGCGGCCTGCGCGAAATGCGCGAGCTGCGCGGCATGGGCGCGCCGGAAGGCCGGGCGGGCGGTGATGCGGTTCATGTAGGCGGAAAGCTCCGGATGGGCCGCCAGTTCGCCCACGCTGTCCACCACGCGCAGCACATCGGCCAGCAGGAGGTCGGCGATGGTGAAGCGGCCGGCGGCGATGAAGTCCCGCCCTTCCAGCACCGGGACCAGCTGTCCCAGACGCTCGTGCAGGCGCGGCAGGGCCAGTTCCTCGGCCCGCGCGTCCTGGTCGAAGATCCGCGCCAGCACCATGGCCATCACCGCCGGCTCAAGGCTGTTGAGCGCGGCAACCAGCCATTGCTGCGTTTCGGCCCGCGCGGCGGCCTCGCGCGGCATCAGCGCCTCGGAGCGTTCGCCCAGGTAAAGCAGGATGGCGCCGCTTTCGAACAGCGACAGTTCGCCGTCCCGCAGGATCGGCACCTGCCCGAAGGGTTGGCGGGCGAAATGCTGCGGGGTCTTTTCGCGCACGCTGGTGGTCTCGATTTCATAGGGCAGGCCGGCTTCCTCGCAGGCCCAGCGGATGCGCAGGTCGCGGACATAGCCGACGGCAAAGGGCGGCACCCAGTCATAGGTCGTGATCACGATTGTCATGGCTTACTCCTGCCGGGCGAACTCGGCGTCGATTTCGATGGTGATCGGATCGGTGAAGAATTCGTTCATGCCATGGGCCTGCGGGTCGATCTCCGTCCGGGCATGGATGCCGATCAGGTCGCGGATGATCGGATTGCCGGCTTCGTCGCCGGTATAGCCCTTGCCCGCGCCGATCAGGGTCACCTCGAATGTCGCGGGCTGGGTCTTGCCCAGCAGGGTCAGCTGGCCCGAAACCGTGCCCTTGGTCGGGCTTTCCGCCGTGAAGCTGTCAGCGGTGAAGCGCGCGGTGGGGTTCGCCGCGCTGTCCAGATAGTCCGGGCCGGTCAGGATCTCGGCAAAGCCCGCGACCGGGGTCATGACCGAGGCGATCTCGACCTCGGCTTCCAGCCGGCTTTGCGCCGGGTCGTCCGGGTTCCAGTCGAGCTGGCCCGAGACGGTGCCGAAGCGGAAGACGCTGACCGAAAAGCCCATATGCGGCACGCGGGCCTGCACCGCCGAATGCGCCGGGTCCAGGCGATAGGCCCCGGCGGCTGCGGCATGATAGTCCTGCTGGCCGCGGGGGATGCTCTCCGGCGTCACCTCCTGGGCCGCAGCGGGTGCGGCCCAGAGGGCGAGCGCGATCAGGGATGCGCGGATCATGGCGTTTCGTCCTTGGGCCCGACCACGGCGAAATGCGCGCCCTGCGGGTCGCGCGCCACCGCGATGAAGGCCGGACCGGGCACCTCCATAGGGCCGTGCAGGACCTCGCCGCCGCCGTCGCGGATGCGGGCGATGGCGGCATCGACGCCGTTCACGCCGAAATAGGGCAGCCAGCAGGGCACCGGCGCATCGCCCAGGCCCATCATGCCGCCGATATCGGTGCCCTGCCAGGCGAACAGCTGGTAGGTGCCCATCTCGCCCATGTCCATGGCGGTGGACTTCGTCCAGCCGAACAGCTCGGCATAGAAGTCGAAGCCCGCGCCGGGATCGGTCGACATCAGCTCGATCCAGTTGCCGCGGCTTTCCTTGCCTTGGTTCCAGGCCCCGGATTCGACCGGGGGCTGGGGGTCCATCGGCGTCGGCTGCAGGATGCCGAAGGTGGCGCCCTGCGGGTCGGTGACGACGGCGAACCGCCCGGTGCCGGGAATGTCGGCCGGCTCGCGGAAGACCGAGCCGCCCAGCGTTTTGATCTTGGCCGCCGTGGCATCGGCATCGTCCACGTCGAAATAGATCATCCAGAAGGGCGGCACCTCGGCGCAGTCCTCGGGCATCTCCATCAGCCCGGCGATCATGTCGCCGCCATGGCTGGCGAGGCGATAGGTAAAGCCCTCCATCCCGGAATCCGCGATCGTCCAGCCGAGGATCCTGCCATAGAAGGCCTCGGCCGCGTCGAGCCCGCCTTTGGCGGTAGAGAGCTCGAACCAGCAGGGTTTGCCGTGATACATGGCCGCCCCCTCAGGCCTTCTCGTCCACGATGGGCTCGAAACCGCCCCACATCATCCGCATGCCGTCGAAGGGCATTTCCGGCGGTCCCTGCATCTCGGGGTCGGACATCATCTTTTCGAAGCCCGCATCCGCGGTCGCCTTGTCGGGCCATTCGATCCACGAGAACACCACGGTCTCGTCGTCCTTGGCCTGGGTGGACATGTAGAAGTCGTTGACCTTGCCGCGGGGCACGTCCACGCCCCAGGCCTCGACCATGCGCAGCGCGCCATGGCGCTTGAACATGGACCAGGCCCCCTGGGCCATGTCGATGTATTTCTGCTTGTTCGCCGTCGGAACCGGCAGCAGGAAACCGGAGTAGTAGGTCATCTCTCTTCCTCCTCATCGGGCGCTGCATGCGCCAATGAGTCGCAGGCTGACAGTTGCAGTATGAAAAAGCAACTGTTAATATCGAAACATGACTGACACTGGCAAGATCTCGCGACTGCGCTATGAAGAAGGGTGCCTTGGCGCCCATGCGCTGAATTTCATCGGCGACCGCTGGGCGCTTCTGGTGGTGCGCGAACTGATGTTCGCGCCCAAACGCTTCCAGATGATCCGCGCCGGGCTTCCCGGCGTCACGGCCAGCGTGCTGACCCAGCGCCTGACCCAGCTGGTGCAGGCGGGGGTGGTGACGCATGACGATGTGCTGGGGGTCTACGCGCTGACCGAGGCCGGCCGGGCGCTGCATCCGGTGCTGCGCGAGCTGTGCCGCTGGGCGCTGGTGATGCCGGGGCACGATCCGCGGAAATTCATCAGCCTTTCCGCGCTGATGATCTCGATCTCGGCCACGGTGGACCGCACGGCCGCCGCCGGGTCACCGCTGCGCGCCGGCTTCGTTTCGGGCAAGGAGGGGTTCGAGGTCACGCTTTCCGCGGACGGGATGCCGCTGGTCCGGGCGGCGCGGGCGCCGGCGGCGGATTTCGTGCTGGAGGGTTCGGGCAATGCCCTGGCGGCGGCGGTCTATGGGCCGGGGCCGGTGGCGCTGGCCTCGGCCGGGCTGATCGCGCTGCGCGGCGACCGCAGCGCCGCGCAGCAGTTCACGGCGCTGTTCCGCCTGGCGACTCAGGCGAGGTCCAGGAGCGAATCGCCCGAGGAGACCGAGCAGGCGCCGGGCGTTTCCTCGACCTGAAGCTCTTCCACCGTGCCGTCATTGACCAGCATGGCATAGCGTTTCGAGCGGCCGTTGACCCAGCCCGCGCCCTCGATATTCATCCCCAGCGCCTTGGTGAAGCTGCCGTCGCCATCGGCCAGCACCTCGATCCCGGCATCGGTCGCGCCGGTATCCGCGGCCCATTTCCCGGCGACGAAGGGGTCGTTCACCGTGATGCAGACCACGCGCGACACGCCCTTGTCGCGGAACTTGTCGGCATTCTTCACGAAGCTGGGCATATGGGCATTGGTGCAGGTCGGCGTATAGGCGCCCGGCACGGCAAAGATCGCCACGCGGCCCTTGGCCAGATCGGCGGCGGCCACTTCCTCGGGGCCGTTGGCGCCCGGTTTCAGCAGCTTGCCTTCAGGCAGCTTGTCGCCTTTCGAGATGGACATGCGCGGTTCCTCCGTCAATTGCATCGTTCCGGGGGCGACTATAGGCTCTGCGCCGCAGGCAAACCAGCGAGGGCGAAGAATGAACATCGTGATCCTTGGCGCGGGACAGGCGGCGGCCTCTCTGGCGGCGAAACTGCGCGCGCTGGGGCACGAGGGCGGCATCGCCGTCATCGGCGACGAGCCCGCGCCGCCCTATCAGCGCCCGCCGCTGTCCAAGGCCTATCTGCTGGGCCAGATGGGGCTGGACCGGCTGATGCTGCGCACCGCGGACTGGTGGGAGGAGCAGGGCATCGCCCTGCATCTGGGCGAGCGCGCGACCCGCATCGACCGCGACCGCCGCGTGGTGGTGACGGAACGCGGCGAGCATCCCTATGACCAGCTGGCCCTGACGCTGGGCGCCGCGCCGCGCCGCCTGCCTGCCGCGATGGGCGGCGTCCTGCCCGGCGTGCATGTGGTGCGCAACCTGGCCGACATCGCGGGGCTGCGGCCGGCGCTGGTCGCCGGGCGCCGTCTGGTGGTGATCGGCGGCGGCTATATCGGGCTGGAGGCCGCCGCGGTGGCCCGCAAGCTGGGGCTGGAGGTGACGCTGGTCGAGGCGGCGCCGCGCATCCTGGGCCGCGTCGCCGCGCCCGAAACCGCGGAGATGATCCGCGCCCTGCACCGCGCCCATGGCGTCGAAATCGTCGAGGGCACCGGCATCGCCCGCATCACCGGCGACACGGCCGCGGACGGGGTCGAACTGGCCGACGGCCGCCGCCTGCCGGCCGACCTGGTGATCTGCGGCATCGGCATCGCGCCCGAGACGTCGCTGGCCGAGGCGGCGGGGCTCGCCATCGACAACGGCATCGCCACCGATGCGCTTGGCCGGACCTCGGACCCGGCGATCTGGGCGGCGGGCGATTGCGCCAGCTTTCCGGCAGGGGGGGGAAGGCTGCGGCTGGAAAGCGTCGGCAATGCCATCGACATGGCCGAGGCGGTGGCGGCGAACATGCTGGGCGCGAACGCCGCCTATGTGCCGAAGCCGTGGTTCTGGTCGGACCAGTTCGACGCGAAATTGCAGATCGCCGGGCTGAACCTGGGTTACGACCGGGTGGTGACGCGGCCGGCGGACAGTGGTGGCTCGGTCTGGTATTTCCGCGACGGCCGGCTGATCGCCGTGGACGCGCTGAACGACGCCCGCGCCTATATGATCGGCAAGCGGCTGATCGAGGGCGGCCGCTCGCCCAGCCCCGGGGCCGTGGCCGAGGCGGTCGAGTTGAAGGCGCTGATGGCATGAGAATCGTCGGCGGCACCCTGCGCGGGCTGAAACTGGCCGAGATCGGCGCCGGCGATCCGGCGGCGCATCTGCGCCCGACCACCGACCGGGTGCGCGAGTCGATCTTCAACCTGCTCATCAACGGCACGCATGGCAATCCGGTCCCCGGCGCGCGGGTGCTGGACCTGTTCGCCGGCACCGGCGCGCTGGGGCTGGAGGCGCTGTCGCGCGGCGCGGCCCGCGTGGCCTTCGTCGATGACGGCGTGGCGGCGCGCGGGCTGCTGCGCACGAATATCGAGAAGGCCCGCGCCATGGGGGTGACCGATGTCTGGCGCCGCGACGCGACAAGCCTGGGCGAGAATCGCGGCGCACCCTACGGGCTGGTGTTCCTGGACCCGCCCTATGGCAAGGGGTTGGGCGGGCGCGCGCTGGAATCGGCGCTGGCCGGCGGCTGGATCGCCCCGGGCGGCATGGTGGTCTGGGAGGAATCGGCCCCGCCCGGCCCGGTCGCGGGGCTGGAACGGATCGACCAGCGCAAATACGGCGACACGTTTGTCACATTGTTGCGCGAGGGACACGATCAGGTGGCGCGATCCAGCTTCGTGGACAGGTGAATCAGGCTCTCGCTGGAGCGCACGCCGGTCAATCCGCCGATCTGATCCAGCACATCGTCCAGCTGGCTGGTCGATATGGCGGCCAGTTGCAGCAAAAGATCGACGCGGCCGCTGGTGGTATGGATGCGCTCGACCTCGGGCAGGCTGCGCAGCCGGGCCAGGATCGCAGCCTGGGCGCGGGGTTCGATGGTCAGCATGCAGGTGGCGCGGATGCGATGCTCGCGCGCGGAATCGCCCAGCCGCAGCGTGTAACCGGCAATGGCGCCCGAGGTTTCCAGCCGCTCCAGCCGCGCCTGCACGGTCGAGCGCGCCACCTTCAGCCGCCGCGCCAGAACCGCGACCGACATGCGCGCGTCCTGCGCCAGATGGGCCAGAATGCCGCGATCAAGTTCGTCCACCTGGCCACCCGTCGATTTGCCGAAACTTTCGTCATATTAACGAAGCTGCGGCCCATTTCCACCCTTTTCATTGCAGCAATCGGAACCCATAGGGCGCAGACTTGTTTCCACCCACACGCGCACAGGAAGGATATGCCGATGGGACTGACCGAGGGCCGTGGCCCCAAGACCGTCTGGAACAATCCCGCCGAGATCATCCGCAGGCTGAGCCCGGAAAATCCGGTGATGGTTTTTGCCCCCTCGGTCCTGCGCGCCACGGCGCAGCGGTTCCTGCAAGGCTTTCCCGGCCTCGTGACCTATGCGGTCAAGTCGAACCCGGACGAGGCGGTGATCCGCACGCTTTCGGCTGCCGGGATCAAGGGTTTCGACGTGGCCTCGCCCTATGAGATCGACCTGATCGGCCGGTTGGCCCCGGATGCGGCGCGCCATTACCACAACCCCGTGCGCTCGCAGGCCGAGATCGTCCATGCGGTCGAGGCGGGGATCAAGTCCTGGTCGGTGGACAGCCGCTCGGAGCTGGACAAGCTTTTCGCCCGCGTGCCGGCCGAGAATTGCGAGATCTCGCCGCGCTTCAAGCTGCCCGTGCTGGGCGCGGCCTATGACTTCGGCTCGAAATTCGGGGCCACGCCGGAACTGGCGGCGGAGCTGCTGCGCGCGGTGGCGGATCGCGGCTACATCCCTTCGCTGACCTTCCACCCGGGCACGCAATGCACCGATCCGCATGCCTGGGAAAGCTATATCACCACCGCGGCCGAGATCTGCGCCATGGCGGGCGTCAAGGCGCGGCGGCTGAACGTCGGCGGCGGCTTCCCCTCGCATCGCGTGACCGGGGCCGAGCCCGACCTGGCCGCGATCTTCGCGCTGATCCGCCGCGTGACCGACGAGGCCTTCGGCCCCGAGGCGCCGCAGCTGGTCTGCGAGCCCGGCCGCGGGCTTTGCGCCGATGCCTTTTCGCTGATCACCCGCGTCAAGGCGGTGCGCGACGGCCAGAACGTGTTCCTGAACGACGGCGTCTATGGCGGGCTGTTCGAACTGCCCATCGTCGGCAATCTCGACCGGCTGCAGGTGCTGACCCCCGAGGGCACCCCGCGCGAGGACGAGCCGATGCCCCGCATCATCTTTGGCCCGACCTGCGATTCGGTGGACCGTCTGCCGGGCGAGCTGACTTTGCCCGCCAATATCCGGGAAGGCGACTATGTCGTCTTCCACGGCGCCGGCGCCTATTCGACCGTCACCAACACCCGCTTCAACGGCTTCGGGCTGATGGCACACCTGACCGTGAACGCGCTTGAATAGGCATTAATCGACGCTTCGCTTTTCCGTGCTAGCGTCGGCGCATGGAATCAACGCCTCCGCCGATATGCCAGATCGTCCTGATGGACGGCACCTTCGCCTCGCTGACCGAGGGGCGAAGGTCCTCCATCGCCCGCATCCATGCCATGCTGTCGGGCGAATACGGGGCGCTGCCGGCGCCGGTCCGGATGCATTACGCCCCCGGCCAGCAATGGGACGCCTGGCGCACCCTGCCCGAACTGACCATGGGTTCGGCGCTGGAGCGGCATATCTGCAACGCCTATGCCTGGCTCGCCCGCGAATGGCGGCCGGGCAATCCGCTGTTCTTCTTCGGTTATTCGCGGGGGGCCTTCGCGGTGCGGTCGCTGGCCGGGATGATCGGCCGGGTGGGGTTGCTGACCCATGCCCATGCGACGCGCCGCAACGTGCAGCTGGCCTGGCAGCTGTACCGCAACGGCGGCGACAGCCTGGTGCGAAGGCTGGATTCCGGGCTGTGCCATCCGACGGTGCCGATCCGGATGATCGGGGTTTTCGACACGGTGATGGCGCTGGGGATCCGGCTGCCGCTGCTGTGGATCCTGACCGAGCCCCGCTTTCGCTTTCACGACGCGCATCTGGGGGCCGAGGTCGAGCACGGCGTCCAAGCGCTGGCGCTGGACGAGACGCGGGCCGCTTTCCAGCCCCTGATCTGGGACAGCGCCTCGGCCCCCGGCCGGGTCGAGCAGATGTGGTTTCGCGGCTGCCACCCCGATGTGGGGGGCCAGCTTTCCGGGCTGGAATATGCCCGGCCGCTGGCCAATATCCCGCTGGTCTGGATGATGACGCGGGCCGAGGCATTCGGCCTGCCGCTGCCTGAAGGCTGGGGCCGGCATTTCCCCTGCGACGCCACCGCGCCCTCGGTCGGGTCCTGGCGCAGATGGGGCAAGGCGTTTCTGGCCCGCGCGCCGCGGCTTGCCGGCGCCGACCCGTCCGAGGTGCTGCATCCTTCCGTGCCGCGGCCCTATACCGGCCCGGCGCTGCTGGCGGGGGCGCTGGCCGAGGCGGCACCGCCGCGTCCGCATCGCCGGCGGCGGCTGGTGCGGTTCGGATCGCCTGCTCCGCCGGTTCCTGGACCTCCGATGCCGGGGCTGGGCGGGGAATCGGCCGGGGCTTCGCTGCCGGTCGTGGTGCAGCCCGAAGGAACGGTTTCCGCAGGGCCGGCCGTTTCGCCCGCTCTGCGCCCCGAGCCTCCGGCGCAGGGCAAGGACGGACCCGAGCCGGCGGCGCCGGCCGACGGCATGGCGCAGACCGGCCGGAACGGCGATGGCTGATCCGTTGCCGGCACAAGGGACCACTGCGGGCCGGGGAACGCCTGCCGCTCCTGCCGGCCCGCGGCCCGACCCGGGGATGCTGGCGGCCCTGGCCGATCGCGGCCGGTCAGGCCACGCGCGAGAATTCGCCCTTGGGCTCGATCCCCAGCGCGGTGCAGACCTTCAGAACCAGTTCGGGCTTGTTCAGCGTGTAGAAATGCAGCCTGTCCACGCCGCCCTCGACCAGCCGCTCGCACAGGCGGACGCAGATATCCAGCGCCAGCTGGGCCTCGCCCTCCTTGCCGGCGGCGGCGAAGGCCTCCTCGGCCCATTGCGGGACCGAGGTGCCGCAGCGTTCGGCAAAGCGGCGGGTGCCGGCCCAGCTCTGGATCGGCAGGATGCCGGGGATGATCGGCGCCTCGATCCCCGCCGCGACACAGGCGTCGCGAAAGCGGAAATAGGTCTCGGCGTCGAAGAAGAACTGCGTCATTGCCGAGCTTGCGCCGGCATCCACCTTGCGCTTGAGCCAGGCCACGTCGGCGGCGGTGTCGGGGCTTTCCGGATGCGGCTCGGGATAGGCGCCGCAGCGAATGGTCATGTCGCCACGGGCCGCGATGGCTTCGATCAGCTCGACCGAATTGGCGAAACCGTCGGCATGGGGGGTGAACCGCTCTTGCCCCTGGGGCGCGTCGCCGCGCAGCGCCACGATCTCATGCACGCCGGCGGCCGCATATTCCTGGACGATCTGCAGCGTCTCCTCGCGCGTGGCGTCGACGCAGGTCAGATGCGCGGCCACGTTCAGCCCGTAATGGCTGGCCAGCGCCGTCACCGCCTCATGCGTCAGCTGCCGGGTGGTGCCGCCGGCGCCGTAGGTGACCGAAACGAAATCGGGACCCAGGGGGGCAAGCGCGCGCGCCGTTTCCCACAGTCGGAACGACTGGTCCAGGTTCCGGGGCGGAAAGAATTCGAAGCTGGTCGCGGGCACGGGCATGGCACTCATCCTTTTGTCGCAGGACTTGTGACATGCGCCGCGACGTGAGACAAATTCATAATCTTCAAGATCGTGATGAGCGCCAATCAAGATGCACCTCGAGCTTCGCCACCTGCGCAGCCTGCGCGCTATCCATGAGCAGGGCGGCCTGGCCCGCGCCGCCGAGGTGCTGAACCTGACGCAATCGGCGCTGTCCCATCAGATCAAGGCGCTGGAAGAGCAGGCGGGGGTCGAGCTTTTCCTGCGCAAGACCAAGCCCTTGCGGCTTTCGGCGGCGGGCATGCGGCTCTTGCGCACCGCCGAGCAGGTGCTGCCGCTGGTCGAGGCCGCCGAGGCCGAGTTCCGCGCCGTCGAGCTGGGCCGCGCCGGCCGGCTGCATATGGCGATGGAATGCCATCACTGTTTCGACTGGCTTCTGCCGGTGCTGGACCAGTTCCGCCGCGCCTGGCCCGAGGTCGATCTGGACATCCGCTCCAGCCTGGCGCTGAAGGCGCTGCCGGCGCTGGAGCGGGGCCAGGTCGATATGGTGATTTCCTCTGACCCCGAGGAGATCGCCGGCATCACCTTCCAGCCGCTTTTCGACTATGCCCCGACCATGGTGGTCGGCGCCGGCCATCCGCTGGCCGCCAAGGGCTATGCCGAGCCGGCGGATCTGGCGGGCGAGACGCTGATCACCTATCCGATGGACCGGGCGCGGCTGGACGTGTTCTCGCAATTCCTCGATCCCGCCGGGGTCGAGCCCGCCCATGTCCGGCAGGTCGAGCAGACGGCCATCGCCCTGATGCTCATCGCCTCGGGGCGCGGGGTGGCGGTGATGCCCGACTGGGTGCTGCGCGCCCAGGCCGGCAATCCCGAGCTGGCGCTGCTGCCGCTGGGCCGGCAGGGCATGCTGCGCCGGCTTTACGCCGCGCTGCGCACCGAGGATCTGCAGCAGCCCTATATGGCGCATGTGCTGCGCCTGGCCCGGACCGAGCCGGTCAGGATGATGCGGGCGCTGGCGCAGGGCTGAACGCGGCGGCGCAGGGGGCGGTCATCCTCGGGACCATCGTTACAACGGCACTCTTTGAGCCAGATCCCGAGGAGTCCTTCCCCCGGCAGGGCCTTGACCGGGCCATGCCGCAAGCGATTTTCTTCATCACGACGCGCGCCAGGATGCGTATCCGAAGCGGTTTCCGGGCCGGCCTGCCCGGGATGGCTGCCGCCATTCCTGCATGAAGAAGCAATGCGTGGCTAACTAAACCTTAACGTGCATTTGGTCAATATATCCAATGCGAAAATCTGTAACAAAAATCGTTGTAAATCCGTCCGCCCTCCGGGTTCCGGCAGCGGGCCTTCAGCTCGGCCCGCATGTTGCGGCGCGGGGCCGATCCGCCACAGCGGCGGGGCGGAAATGCTGCGCGGATTTGACAAACCCCCGCAATCGCCGGATGAATCCGATTCATCCGTTGCGATCAGGACCGTCATGGCCAGCCTTCCCGACGACCCCAAGCTCAGCGCCACCGTTTCGGACGGCGTGCTGCGGCTGTCGGGAGAGTTCAGCGTCTGGACGCTGGGCCAGCTGCCGCCCGAGGCCGGGACCGCGCCCCGGCTGGAGCTGTCGGGGCTGACCCGGCTGGACACCGCCGCCGCCTGGTATCTGACCGGGCGCGAGCGCGAGGGCGCGCGGCTGGACGGGCTGACCGAGGCGCAGGCCCGGCTGCTGGACACCGTGCGGCAGGCGCTGCCCCGCCGCGATGCCGAGGCCGGGGGGCCCGCGGGCTGGCGGCTGATGCTGGAACAGACCGGCCGCCGCGTGGTCGCCGCGCTGGTGTTCCTGCGCGAGATCGCCGAGTATCTGGGCCGCTTCCTGGCCGCCCTGGCGCGCGGCCTGCTGCATCCGCGCGATTTCCGCTTCACCTCGCTGGTGTATCATTGCCAGGAAACCGGGCTGCGCGCCGTGCCCATCGTGGCGCTGATGTCCTTTCTGATCGGCGTGGTGCTGGCCTTCCAGGGCGCGGCGCAGCTGCGCCAGTTCGGGGCCGAGGTCTTTGTCATCGACCTGATCGCCATCTCGATCCTGCGCGAGCTGGGCATCCTTCTGACCGCGATCATCGTCGCCGGACGCACCGCCTCGGCCCTGACCGCCTCGATCGGCTCGATGAAGATGAACGAGGAAATCGACGCCATGCGCACCCTGGGGCTGGACCCGGACATGGTGCTGATCCTGCCGCGGGTGCTGGCGCTTGTGATCACATTGCCGATCCTGGGGCTGGTCGCCAATCTTGCCGGGCTGGTCGGCGGCGCATTGATGTCCTGGATCGAGCTGGGCATCTCGCCCTCGATGTTCCGCTATCGGCTCTTGGCGGATACCAGCGTCGACCATGTCATCGTCGGCCTGTCCAAGGCGCCGGTCTTTGCGCTGATCATCGGCGTCATCGGCTGCCATGCCGGGATGAAGGTCGGCAAGGACGCCGAATCGCTGGGCGCCGAGACCTCGCGCGCCGTGGTCAACGCCATTTTCGCGGTGATCGTGGTCGACGCGCTGTTCTCGGTCTTCTTCGCCGAGGTGGGGCTGTGAGCGAAAACCTCATCGAGGTCAGGGGGTTGCGCACCCAGTTCGGCCGCCATGTCGTGCATGACGGGCTGGACCTCGACCTGCGGCGGGGCGAGATCCTGGGCGTGGTCGGCGGCTCGGGCACCGGGAAATCGGTGCTGCTGCGCACCATCGTCGGGCTGAACCGGCCGACCGCCGGGACGGTGCGGGTCTTCGGCCAGGACGTCGGCGCGCTGACCGGCCCGGCGCGCGAGGCGCTGGAGCGGCGCTGGGGCGTGATGTTCCAGGGGGGCGCGCTGTTTTCCTCGCTGACCGTGCGCGAGAATGTCGAGGTGCCGCTGCGCGCCGTGCCGGATCTTTCCCCCGAGGCGCGGCAGGGGCTGGCCGAGCTGAAGGTCTCGATGGCCGGGCTGCCGTGGAGCGCGAATGACAAATACCCCTCGGACCTGTCAGGCGGCATGAGAAAGCGCGCCGGTCTGGCGCGGGCGCTGGCGCTGGACCCCGAAATCGTGTTCCTGGACGAACCTACCGCCGGGCTCGATCCCATCGGCGCCGACGCCTTCGACCGGCTGATCGTCGAGCTGCGCGATGCGCTGGACCTGTCGGTGTTCCTGGTCACGCATGACCTGGATACGCTGCATGCCTGTTGCGACCGCATCGCGGTGCTGGCGGAAAATCGGGTGCTGGTGACCGGCACCATGGCCGAGATGCTTCAGGTCGATCACCCTTGGGTGCATGAATATTTCCACGGCCCGCGCGCCCGCGCCGCCATGACCACCGGCCGCGCCAAGGAGTAGCCCTATGGAGACCAAGGCCAATTACGTCCTGATCGGAGCCTTCACCATCGCCGGCTTCCTGGGGATGCTGCTGTTCCTGATGTGGTTCGCCAAGCTTCAGCTGAACCGGCAATTCGCCTATTACGACATCTATTTCCCGGAAGTGTCGGGGCTGGGCGTGTCTTCCGAGGTGCTTTTCGCCGGGCTTCCCGTCGGCCGGGTCGTGGACATGCAGCTGTCGCCCAGCATCAACGGCGCCGTGCGGGTGCGGGTCGAGCTGGCCGAGGACACGCCGGTGCGCACCGATTCCCGCGCCGCGATCGAGATCCAGGGCGTCACCGGCGTCTCGAACGTGGCGATCTCTGCCGGCCGGCCGGATTCGCCGCTGCTGCGCGATGCCGACCCGGATTCGATCCCGGTGATCGCCGCCAGCCGCTCGGCCCTGCAGACGCTGTCGGAGCAGGGCCCCGAGATGCTGTCGCGGCTGAACACCGTGGCCGAGCAGCTGACCCAGCTTCTGGGCGACGAGAACCAGAGCCGGGTGCGCAACATCCTGGACAATGTCGAACGCTCCAGCGCCAATCTGGACAAGGCGCTGGCCGACGTGACCACGGCCACCGAATCCATCGCCTCGGCCGCTTCGGACATCTCGGGTTTCGGCGAGCGGCTGGACGGGCTCAGCGCCGCGGCCGAGGCGACGCTGGGCAATGCCGACACGGCGCTGGCCAAGTTCAACGAAAGCGCCGCCAAGGTCGACACGGCGCTGGATTCCGGCACCGCGACGCTGGACGAGGTGCGCGCCTATGTCTCGGGCGACCTGAAGGCGCTGACGCAGCGGCTGGACCAGACCGCCGCCACGCTGGAATCCGACCTGACCCGGCTGGCCGGGCGCGCGGACCAGAGCCTCGACAATCTCGACGCTGCGCTCGCGGTCGGGCAGCGGACGCTGGCCTCGGCCGAGCGGGCCTTCGACGGCGCCGACCGGGTCATCAACAGCAATGTCGAGCCGGTGGTGGCCGACCTGCGCGTGACGCTGGGCAAGGCGAACGAGGCCATCGACCGCGTGGTCGCCGACCTGCCCGAGATCACCGACCGCCTGCGCAATGCCGCCGACAGCGCCGATACCGCCTTTGCCAGCCTGCGCGGCATGCTGGACAGCGCCCGCGCCCCGGTGCAGGCTTTCACCCGCGAGGGGCTGCCGCAATTCACCCGCATGGCCAGCGATCTGCGCGGGCTGGTGGGCAATGTGAACGAGCTGGTCTCGGCGCTGAGGCGCAATCCGTCGCAAGTCCTCTCGGGCCCGCGCGTGCCCGAGTTCCGCCGCTGAGGGAGTCCATGATGCGCATCACCGCCGCCCTGCTTGCCCTGACCCTGACCCTGCCGGGTTGCGCCGCGCTGCGGGCGCTGGAGGGCGAGCCCGACCGCGACGTCTTCGAGCTGCGCCCGCCCTCGGACGTGCCGCGGAGCTGCGGCCGCGGCCGGCTGGCCGAGCTGGTGATCGAGCCGCCCAAGGCGCGCGGCACGCTGGACACCGACCGCATCATGATCCGGCCGAACGAGCTGCAGACGCAATACCTGCCCGATGCGCGCTGGGGCGACACGGTGCCGGTGACGCTGCAGACGCTGCTGGTGCGCGGCTTCGGGGTCTATGACGCCTTCACCCATGTCGGCCGCGCGCCGCTGGGCACGGCGGGCGATTACGCGCTGATCAGCGAGATCAACGATTTCAACGCCGAGGTGGCGGGCAAGGGCGCGATCATCAAGCTGACGGTCGATGCCCAGATGGTGCGCGAGATGGACGCCCGCGTGGTGGCGCGCGGGCATTTCGCCGCCACGGCCCAGGCGCCGACCACCCGGACCGCGGATCTGGTCCCGGCCTTCGACGCGGCCGGCCAGCAGCTTGTCGCGCAGATGACCGATTGGGGGCTGCGCGCGGTGGGCGTGGACCCGGCGCGCTGCCGCTAGGGGCGCCGCGCCTCGGAGGGACGGCCGCGGCGGAACAGGCTGGCGCGGTCGTAAAGCTCTTCCAGCCGCTTCATGCGCGGCTCGGTCTCGGGCCAGGTATGTTCCAGAACCGCGGCTAGCAGCGTCTCGACCAGCAAGAGGGCCGCCAACGTGCTGTCCCAGGGCGAGGGCACCTCGACCTGCGCCGAGAAGCGGAAGCGGGCATGGGCCGAAACCGGGCTGACCCAGGGATCGGTGATCAGCACGATCTCGGCGCCCTGCTCGGCGGCCAGTTCCGCCAGCTGCAGGATGGCGCCTTCATAGCGGCGGATGTCGAAGACGATCAGCACGTCGCCCGGCCGCAGCTCCAGCAGCGCCGGCGGCCAGGCGCTGGACAGGACGGGCAGCGCCGTGACGCCCGGGCGCACGATGCCCAGCTGCGTGACCAGATAATCCGCCAGCGCATGGGTGATGCGGCCGCCGATGACCAGCACGCGCCGCGCCGGATCGGCCAGAAGCGCGGCGCAGGCGTCGAATTCGGCATGGTCGATCCGCCCCAGCGTCACCGACAGGTTGGTCAGCACCGCATCGGCAAAGCGGTTCAGGATATGGGTCCGCGGCACGCCCTGGGTCCAGCGCGCATGTTTCGACAGCGGCGATTCCAGCCGCGCCTCGACCTCGGCGCGCAGCTGGGTCTGGAAGTCGGGATAGCCGCGAAAGCCCAGCTTCTGCACCAGCCGCAGCACCGTGGGGGTCGAGACCCCGGCCTCTTTCGCCAGTTGCGGCATCGACCCCAGGCCCGCCACCGGGTAGTGCCGGGTCAGGTGGCCGGCCAGCAGCCGCTCGGAAGGGGTCAGGGCCTCGAACCGCTGCGCCAGGCGGTCCTCGATCATCTCTGGCGCGGCCGATTGCTGCGGCATCTGCCCGTCCCCCCTCCCGCATTGTTTCTGCGAGTGGTAACCATTGCGGCAGGCTGCGTCCATGGCGGAATATTATTGACAGAATCCAGCGCCTTGCCGCAGCCTGTGATCGCAGGGCGCGCAGGGACCGCCCGTCCTGCCGGAGTAGGCCATGCCCGCGAACCTGACTTTCGAGGCCCTGGAAACCGCCGTGCTGTCCGGCGAGATCGACACCGTCGTCGTGGCGCTGGCGGACATGCAGGGCCGGCTGATGGGCAAGCGCTTCCACGCCGCGCATTTTCTGGAGAATCCGGGCGAGACGCATTGCTGCAACTATCTGCTGGCCACCGATCTGGAGATGGCGACGGTGCAGGGCTATCGCGCCACGGGCTGGGCCGCGGGCTATGGCGATTACGCCCTGAAGCCCGACCTTTCGACCCTGCGGCGCCTGCCCTGGGCACCGGGAACCGCGCTGTGCATGGCCGATCCCTGCGACCATGATGGCCACCAGCCGGTGCCGCATGCGCCGCGCAACATCCTGCGCCGCCAGATCGCGCGCGCCGCCGCCCTGGGTTTTCAGCCGATGATGGCGACCGAGCTGGAGTTCTTTCTGTTCGAGGGCGATTACCGGCAGCTGCACGATGCCGGCTATCGCGGCCTGGTGCCCACGGCGCGGCACAATATCGACTATGCCCTGACCGGCACCGCTGCCGACGAGCCGGTGATGCGGGCCTTGCGCAACGGGCTTCACGGCGCCGGCATCCCGGTCGAGAATTCCAAGGGCGAGGCCGAGGCGGGCCAGCACGAGATCAATGTCCGCTATTCCGACGCGCTGGACACCGCCGACATGCATGTGCTGGTCAAGGCCGCCACCAAGGAAATCGCGCAGGCGCATGGGCGGTCCGCGACCTTCATGGCGAAATACGCCCATGGCCGCGCCGGCTCTTCCAGCCATGTGCACCAGTCGCTGTTCCGCGACGGGCTCAACGCCTTCCACGATCCGGGGGCCGAGCATGGCATGTCGGCGCTGATGCGGCACTATCTGGCCGGCCAGCTTGCCCATGCCGGGGCGCTGACCTATTTCCTGGCGCCCTATGTCAACAGCTACAAGCGGTTCGTGACCGGGCTGTTCGCTCCGACCAGGGCAGTCTGGGCGCTGGACAACCGCACCGCCGGTTTTCGCGTCTGCGGTGCGGGCAGCGGCGCCATCCGCATCGAATGCCGCATCGGCGGGGCGGACCTGAACCCCTATCTGGCCTGCGCGGCGCTGCTGGCGGCCGGGCTGGACGGGGTCGAGCGCCAGCTGGAGCTGGGCCCCGCCTTTGCCGGCGACGCCTATGCGGCGCGGGACCTGCCCGGGGTCCCCCGCACGCTGGGCGATGCGGCAAGGGCGCTGGACGCGTCGGCCATGCTGCGCGCGGCCTTCGGCGATGCGGTGATCGAGCATTACCTGCACGCCGCCGCGTGGGAGCTTGAGGAACAGAATCGCGTCGTCACCGATTGGGAGCTCGCCCGCGGCTTCGAACGCGCCTGACAGCCCAGAGAGGAGCAGATGACCCAGACCATCCGGCTGATTTCCCCCGTGGACGGCGCGGTCTTTGCCGAAAGGCCGCTGCTCTCTGGCGAAGAGGCCCGGGCCGCCGTGACCCGCGCCCGGGCCGCGCAGCCCGCATGGGCCCGCCGTCCGCTGGCCGAGCGAACCGCCCGGGTCCGGGCCGGCATCGAGGCGCTGAACGCGATGCAGGACCGGATCGTGGCCGAGCTTGCCGGGCAGATCGGCCGCCCGGTGCGCTATGGCGGCGAGCTGTCGGGCGTGAACGAGCGCGCGGATTACATGGCCCGGATCGCCGCCGAGGCGCTGGCCCCGACCGAGATCGAGGACAGCGACCGCTTCCGCCGCGAGATCCGGCGCGAGCCGCTGGGCGTGGTGCTGGTCGTCGCGCCCTGGAACTATCCCTATCTCACCGCGATCAACACCATCGTCCCGGCGCTGATCGCCGGCAATGCGGTGGTGCTGAAACATGCCAGCCAGACCCTGCTGGCCGGCGAGCGGCTGGCCGAGGCCATGGCGCGGGGCGGCGTGCCCGCCGACGTGTTCCAGAACCTGGTGCTGGACCACCCCACCACCGAGGCGCTGATCGCCGAGCGCCGCTTCGGCTTCGTCAACTTCACCGGCTCCGTCCGGGGCGGGCGGGCCATCGAGCGCGCCGCCGCCGGCACCTTCACCGCCATCGGGCTGGAGCTGGGCGGCAAGGACCCCGGCTATGTCCGCGCCGATGCCGATCTGGATGCGGCGGTCGAGGGGCTGATGGACGGCGCCATGTTCAACTCGGGGCAATGCTGCTGCGGGATCGAGCGGATCTATGTCCATGCCTCGCTGTTCGACGCCTTCGTCAGGCGGGCGGTGGACTGGGTGCTGCGGCAAAGGCTGGGCGATCCCTACGATCCCGGCACCACGCTGGGCCCGATGGCGCAGCGCCGTTTCGCCGATGCGGTGCGCGGCCAGATCGCCGAGGCGGTGGCGCAGGGCGCGCGGCCGCTGATCGACCCTGCCGCCTTTCCGCAGGACGACGGCGGCGCCTATCTGGCGCCGCAGCTTCTGGTCGGCGTGACCCATGACATGCGGGTGATGCGCGAGGAAAGCTTCGGCCCCGTCGTCGGCATCATGCCCGTTCGCGACGATGACGCGGCGGTGGCGCTGATGAACGATTGCGACTACGGGCTGACTGCCTCGATCTGGACCGCCGATGCCGATGCCGCCATGGCCATCGGCGCGCGGCTGGAAACCGGCACCGTCTACATGAACCGCTGCGACTATCTGGACCCGGCTTTGTGCTGGACCGGCTGCAAGGATACCGGCCGCGGCGCGGCGCTGTCCGGGCTGGGCTATCTGGCCGTGACCCGGCCGAAATCCTATCATCTGCGAAAGGTGCAGAAATGACGCTTCGCGCGAACTGGTCCTATCCGACCACCATCAAACTCGGCGCCGGCCGCATCGCCGAACTGGCCGAGCATTGCAGGGCCGCGGGCATCGCGCGTCCCCTGCTTGTGACCGACCGGGCGCTGGCCGGCCTGCCGATCACTGCGCAGGCCCTGGATATCCTCGAGGCCGGCGGGCTGGGCCGCGCGGTCTTTTCCGAGGTCGATCCGAACCCGCACGAAGGCAATATGGAGGCCGGCATCGCCGCCTACAAAGCCGGCGGACATGACGGGGTGATCGGCTTTGGCGGCGGCTCGGCGCTGGATTTGGGCAAGATGATCGCGCTGATGGCGGACCAGACCGTATCGGTTTGGGATCTGGAAGACATCGGCGACTGGTGGACCCGCGCGGATGCCGACAGGATCGCGCCCATCATTGCCGTGCCGACGACGGCCGGCACGGGCTCCGAAGTCGGGCGCGCCGGGGTGCTGACCGATGCCCGGACCCATCGCAAGAAGATCATCTTCCATCCCAAGCTGATGCCCACGGTCACGATCTGCGATCCCGAACTTACCGTGGGCATGCCGAGGTCCATCACCGCCGGCACCGGCATGGACGCCTTTGCCCATTGCCTCGAAGCCTTCTGCTCGCCCCATTACCATCCGATGAGCCAGGGCATCGCGCTGGAGGGGATGCGGCTGGTCAACGAATACCTGCCGCGCGCCTATGCCGTGCCGGACGATCTGGACGCCCGGGCGCAAATGATGAGCGCCGCCGCCATGGGTGCCGTCGCCTTCCAGAAGGGGCTGGGGGCGATCCACAGCCTCAGCCATCCGGTCGGCGCGGTCTATGGCACCCATCACGGCACGACGAATGCGGTGGTCATGCCGATGGTGCTGGACTTCAACCGACCGGCCATCGAGGACCGGCTGGCCCGCGCCGCCGCCTATCTTGGCATCGGGGGCGGCTTCGACGGGTTCCGCGCCCGGGTGATCGAACTGCGCGCCCTGCTGGGCATCCCCGGAACCCTGACCGCCCTGGGCGTCGGGCGCGACCGGCTGGACGAGCTGACGGCCATGGCGCTGGAGGACCCGTCCTGCGCCGGCAACCCGGTCGCGATGACGCGCCAGAACACCCGCGCGCTGTTCGAGTCCTGCCTGTGACCGCGGCGGGTCAGATGATGCCGTGCTGCTTCAGCAGCGCCTGCTCGTCCCCCGCCACCCAGCCAAAGACCCTGGGCGTGCCGTCGAGGACCTGCACGAGGTAATGCACCTCGAACCCGATCGCGATCTCGAGCGCGTCGCCCCGGTCATAGGTCGCGGTCCAGCCGACATGCGCAAGGCAATGCAGCGCGTCCATCGGCGACAGCCGGATCTCGCGGATCGTCATGTTCCTGGTGCCGATGGCGCGGTAATGCGCATAACCCTGGGCCATGGCCTGCCGGAAGGCGTCGTCGTTGCGCCCCGCCTTCACCCCGGCCGGAGAGGCGGCGATGAATTCCGGGGCGTAGAGCGCGGCGACCTCCTCCATATCCGCCTCGCCGGCCAGCGCCTGCGCGAACAGTTGCTCGTAGCGGGCGAAGAATGCGCGAATGATGTCCTCCATGCTTCCTTCCTGTCAGCCCTTGTGGAAATGGTCGACGATCTTCTGCGCCATGGATTCGCTGATGCCCTCGACCGCGACCAGATCGGCGAGCCCGGCGCGGCTGACCGCCTTGGCGCTGCCGAAATGCTGCAGCAGCGCGCGCTTGCGGGCGGCGCCGATGCCGGGGATCTCGTCCAGCGGATTGGCCATCGTGGCCTTGGCCCGCTTGGCGCGATGGGTGCCGATGGCCCAGCGATGCGCCTCGTCCCGCAGGCGCTGGACGAAATACAGCACCGGGTCGTTCATCCGCAGGGCGAAGGGCCGCTGGCCGTAGCGGTGGAACTCTTCCTTGCCGTGGTCGCGGTCCTCGCCCTTGGCGACGCCGACCATGGGGATGTCCTCGACCCCCATCTCGGCCATGATCTCGTGCACGGCCGAGACCTGCCCGGCGCCGCCGTCGATCAGCAGAAGGTCGGGCCAGGTGTCGGTCTGGCGGTCCGGGTCCTCTTTCAGCAGGCGCGAGAAGCGGCGGGTCAGCACTTCCTTCATCATGCCGAAATCGTCGCCCGGCGTGATCTCGGTGCCCTTGATGTTGAACTTGCGATACTGGCTCTTGATCCAGCCCTCGGGGCCGGCCACGACCATGCCGCCGACGGCATTGGTGCCCTGGATATGGCTGTTGTCATAGACCTCGATGCGCTGCGGCACGGCGGGCAGGTCCAGGGCCTCGGCCAGCCCCTCCAGCAGACGCTGCTGCGCCGCGCTTTCCGACATGCGGCGGGCCAGGCTTTCGCGGGCGTTGCGCAGGGCGTTTTCGACCAGCTCGGCCTTTTCGCCGCGCCGGGGCACGCCCAGCGTGACCTTGCGCCCGGCCTTTTCCGACAGCGCCTCGGTCATCAGGTCGGGATCCTCGATGCCATGCGACAGCAGGATCAGCCGCGGCGGCACCTTGCCGCCGTAGAACTGCGCCAGGAAGGCCTGCATCACCTCGTCGGCCGATTCAACGCCGTTGAGCTTGGGATAGAAATCGCGGTTGCCCCAGCTCTGGTTGCCGCGGATGAAGAAGACCTGCACGCAGGCCTGCCCGCCCTCCATGTGCAGCGCGATCACGTCGGCCTCGGGCACGCCGCGCGGGTTGATCGCCTGCACCGATTGCACGGCGGTCAGCGCCTTGATGCGGTCGCGCAGGGCGGCGGCGCGTTCGTATTCCATCGCCTCGGCCGCCTCGGCCATCTCGCGCGCCAGGTCGGCCTGGATGCGGGTGGTCTTGCCCTGCAAAAACAGCTCGGCATCGGCGACCAGGCTGTTGTATTCCTCCAGCCCGATGCGGCCGACGCAGGGCGCGCTGCATCGCTTGATCTGGTAAAGCAGGCAGGGCCGCGTCCGGCTGGAAAAGGTCGCGTCCGTGCAGCTGCGCAGCAGGAACACCCGCTGCAGCTGGTTCAGCGTCCGGTTCACCGCCCCGGCGCTGGCGAAGGGGCCGTAATAATCGCCCTTTTCCGCCTTGGCGCCGCGGTGCTTCTTGATCTGCGCAAAGGGATGCGACTTGGCGACCAGGATGTTCGGAAAGCTCTTGTCGTCGCGCAAGAGCACGTTGTAGCGCGGCTTGAGCTGCTTGATCAGGTTCTGCTCCAGCAGCAGCGCCTCGGTCTCGGTGCGCGTGGTCAGGAACATCATCGAGCAGGTCTCGCGGATCATCCGCGCGATGCGCGCCGAATGCCCGCTGCCGCGCGCATAGTTCGAGACCCGCGCCCGCAGGTTCCGCGCCTTGCCGACGTAAAGCACCGCCCCCTGCGCATCCAGCATCCGATAGACCCCCGGCGAGCCGTCGAGCGTCTTCAGATAGTCCTGGATCAGCGCATGGCCCGTCTTGGCGGGCCGCTTTTCTGGGGTGGAGTCGGTCATGCTGCTAACGAAATGATTCTCGGGCTCGGCTGCAAGTTCGGACGCGAAAGTTCAAGCTGAATCCTGTCCACGGAATCTGTGGATAACTCTGTGAATCAGCTTGGGAGTATCACGCGTTCAATTAGCGTTTCTTGGGGTTTCATTGCTTTGCACAAATTCTAGGCAGTATTGCAAGGCGTTGATTGCAGGGGATATTTTTTCTCTCTTGCGCAATCCCCTGAATTTCTTGCCAGAATCGTGAAGATTGCGTGAACGCCTTGCGCAAGGTGGACAACTTGGCGGGGACCGGCGGTTTTTTGCTCTATTCGACGCCAAGCACGTCGGGGGTGCGCCAAGCCAGATGCTGGCCTCCGTCCACGCAGATCAGCTGCCCGGTGACTGAGGGCGCGTCGATCAGATAGCCTAGGGCAGCGCAGACATCCTCGGGCCCGGCGCCGCGTTGCAGGATGGTCGCGGCGCGCTGATTGGCGAAATGGCTGTCGGACTGGCGGATGCCCTGCATGGTCGGGCCGGGACCGATGGCGTTGACGCGGATGTCCGGCGCCAGCGCCTGGGCCGAGGTGCGCGTCAGCCACCACAGCCCGGCCTTGGCCAGGGAATAGGTCATGAATTCCGGCGTCGGCTTCAGCACCCGCTGGTCGATCATGTTGACGATCAGGCCGCGGGCCACCGGCTCGGCGCCGCTGCGGTCCGCCTTGGGCGCCTGGCGCGCGAATGCCTGGGTCAGCAGGAAAGGCGCCCGCAGGTTCGAGCCCATATGCCGGTCCCAGCTGTCGCGCGTCGCCGTGGCGATATTGTCGTACTCGAAGATCGAGGCGTTGTTCACCAGCAGCGTCAGCGGCCCCAGGGCGGCATGGGCGCGATCCACCAGCGTCTCGCTCTGGTCCAGATCCAGAAGGTTGGCGCCGAAGATCTCGGCCCGGACGCCCAGGGCGCGGGCTTCGGCCGCGGTGGCCCGGGCCTCCGCCTCCGAGCTTTGGTAATGGATCGCCACATCCAGCCCGCGCCGCGCCAGATACAGGGTGATGGCCCGCCCCAGGCGGCGGGCGCCTCCGGTTACCAGCGCCGTCATTTCCGCCCGATCCCCAGCAGCCTGGCGATGATCCGCCGCACCCCGGGTCCGGCGGCCAAGGCCAGCGCGCAGATGATGAGCAGGCACAGGATGACGACCTTGATCATCCGCGTCCCGCCCCGAAGCGCGCAAAGGCGGCGCGTTCCTCGATGCCGTCGATGAAATCATCGGCGGACAGGCCGAAGCGGCGCAGCAGCGGCACGCGCTGGCCATAGGTCAGGAAGCGCACCTTGTCGCCGTAAAGCTCGCGCATCTTCGGCACCAGATGGGCGATGCCGTCCGCCAGTCCCAGCCCGACCGCCTCGCGGCCGGTCCAGATCTCGCCGGTGAACAGGTCGCGATCCTCGGGCAGGCGGCTGCCGCGGCGGGTGCGCACCTGTTCCTTGAAGGCCTCGTGGATCGGGCCCAGCAAGCGGTTCAGCCGCTCGATATCCTCGGGGGTCTGGGGCCGGAACGGGTCCAGCATCGATTTCGAGCGGCCGGCGGTATGCACGCGGCGCTCGATGCCGTGGCGCTGGATCAGCTCGACGAAGCCGAAGCCCGAGGAAATCACCCCGATCGAGCCCAGCACCGAACTGTCGTCGGCCCAGATGTAATCCGCCGCCGTCGCCAGCCAGTAGCCGCCCGAGGCCGCCACATCCTCGACGAAGGCATGGACCGGGATCTCGCGCTCTTCGGCGAGGCGGCGGATGCGGGCGCCGATCAGGCTGGACTGAACGGGCGAGCCGCCGGGCGAGTTCAGCGCCAGCGCCACGGCGGCGGGCTTGCGCCGCTTGAAGGCGCGTTCCAGCAGCGGCGCCAGCGCGGCATCGGACAGGCCGGGGCCGCCGCGGCCGGCAACCCCGATGGCGCCTTGCAGGCGCAGGACGGCGACGGTGGCCGGGCGGTTCATGAATGGAATTCTCATGGGCTCCAGATAGGCGGATGCGGGGCTGCGGGCAAGCTCTCAGCCGCGGGCTTTCAGAAAGGCCAGCACCTCGGCGCGGTCGGGCATGGCATCGCCGGCGCCCCGGCGGGTGACCTGCAGCGCGGCAGCGGCAGCGGCGTGGCGCAGCGCGGTCGGCGCGTCCTCGCCCCGCGCCAGCCCGGCGGCGAACCAGCCGGCAAAGCAATCCCCGGCGCCGGTCGTGTCCACCGCCTGCACCGCGAAGGCCGGCTGGCGCCAGACCTGGCCGCCGCGCAGGTCGCGGAACTCGGCGCCTTCGGCGCCGCGGGTGATCAGCAGCGCCTCGACCGGCAGGTCCTCGCCCAAGGCGGCGAAGGTATCGCGGGCCTCGATCGCGTTCACCGCCAGGATCGAGACCTGCGGCAGGACCTCGCGCAGCGCGGCGATGCTGAAGGGCGCGGCGGAATAGATCACCCGCGCCCCGGCCTTGCGAGCCAGCGCCGCCATTTTGGCCTGCAGGCTGGTTTCGTTCTGTATCAGCAGGATGTCGCCGGGGCGGAAATCCGCGCGCTCCGCCAGCTCGGGCGGCAGGGCCAGGTTCGCGCCGCCATGCAGCACGATCGAGTTCTCGCCGTCGGCATCGACCAGGATGATGGCATGGCCGGTGGCCACCTCCGGCAGCCGAAGAATGCCGCCGGTCTGCACGCCGGCGGCGGCCAGCCGCTCCAGCACCCAGTCGTCGCCCATGCCCATGGCGCCCAGATGCACGACGCTGGCCCCGGCGCGGGCGGCGGCGACCGACTGGTTGGCGCCCTTGCCGCCCAGGCCCAGGGCATGGGATCGCGCGTGCAGCGTCTCGCCGGCGCGGGGCAGGGCCGGCAGGCGGTAGACATGGTCGATGTTGATCGAGCCGAGATTGTAGATCGTCATGTCCGTCCCCGTCCTGTTCCGCCCATCTGAGCGGGGCGCGGCCGGCTTGTCCATATCGGGCGCGGCGAAACCGGCGGCCGCGAACGAAAAACGCGCCCCGGGGGGCGCGCTTCAAGGTCAGGTCCGGCGGATCAGTCCGGCTTGCGCCGATGCTTTATCGGCCACCACAGCTTCTTGTTGGTCAGGTAGAGCAGCACCGTCAGCACGATCAGGAAAAGCACCGAGACGAAGCCGACCTGCTTGCGGTCCATCATCTTCGGCTCGGCGGTCCACATCAGGAAGGCGGCCACGTCGCGGGCCATCTGGTCGACGGTGGCCTCGGTTCCGTCCTCATAGGTGACCTGGTCGTCGCTGAGCGGCGGCGGCATCTGGATCCAGCCGCCCGGGAAGGCGGTGTTGTGATAGAGCACCGCGCCCGCCTCTTCCTTTTCCTCGCCGTCATAGCCGGCCAGGATGGCATGGATGTATTCCGGGCCGCCGATGCCGTTGAACAGCTGCGAGATGCCGGTGCCATAGGGCCCGTGGAAGCCGGCGCGCGCCTTGGCCATCAGCGACAGGTCCGGACCCATGCCCTCGCCCGAGACGGTCGGGAAATGGTCGGTCGGAACGCGCGGACGATCCTCGCCGGTTTCCGCATCGGTGATGTCGAAATTCGCGGCATAGGCGCGGACCTGATCCTCGGGCAGCTGCGGGCCGCCCTCGTCCGCCAGGGTGCGCAGCGGCACGTAGCGCAGGCCGTGGCAGGCGGCGCAGACCTCGGTATAGACCTGCAAGCCGCGCTGCAGCTGGAACTGGTCGAACTTGCCGAAGGGACCCTCGAAGCTGAACGAGATGTCCTCGATATGCCCGGCGGCATGGCTGTCGCCGGCCTCTTCGGCCGCGGCATCGCCGTGGCCTTCTTCGGCGGCGGCCTCGGCCTCCTCGACGGGCGCCTCCTCGGCCGGGGCTTCCTCGGCTGCCGCGTCCTCCGCCGGGGCTTCTTCCTCGGCAGCTTCCGGTTCCTCGGCGGCCGGCTCTTCGGCGGCCTCTTCGGCCGGCGCTTCCTCGGCCGGGGCGGCGGCTTCTTCCGCCGCAGGCTCGGCTGCGGCCGGCTCGTCGGCGGCCGGAGCAGCCTCCTCCGCCGGTTCCTCCGCAGCAGGTTCTTCCGCAGCGGGTTCCTCTGCGGCCGCGGGCTCCTCTGCCGCCGGCTCCTCTGCCGCGGGTTGCTCGGCGGCCGGTTCTTCCGTCGCCTCGGCCGCGGGTTCGGCCTCGCCCTCGGCCGGCTCGGCCTCGGTGGCGGCCGGCTCGTCGGCCGGTTCTGCGGCGGTTTCGGCCGCCGGGGCCGCATCGGCCGCCGGGGCGGCCGTGTCGTTCGCTTGATAGCTCGAGCCCGCAGGGGCTGTGGTGCCGGGCGCGGTGCTTGCGTCCTGCGCCACGGCGCCGCCTGCCAGGGCAACGGTCAGGGCCGCAACAGCCGTGAGCGATGCGTTTCTCAGGGTCATTGTTGCCTCTCCTTACTCGGCAGGATGGGTTTCGGGCCCGTAATGGGCGTTGAAGTCTTCCTCGATGGTCTGCGGCATCGGATCGGGCTTTTCGATGATGCCCAGCAGCGGCAGGATGACGAGGAAATAGGCGAACCAATAGGCCGAGCCGGCCAGCGCGATATAGGGATAGATCCCCTCGGCCGGCATGGCGCCCACCCACATCAGGACCACGAAGTCCACCGCCAGCAGCCAGAACCACCACTTGAACTGCGGCCGATACTGGCCCGACCGCACGCGCGAGGTGTCCAGCCACGGCACCAGCGCCATGACCAGAATGGCGCCGAACATCGCGATCACGCCGAAGAACTTGGCGTCGATGATGCGGAAGGACAGCCAGTTCACCAGCTGCACCAGCCAGACATCGGCGGTGAAGGCGCGCAGGATGGCGTAGAAGGGCAGGAAATACCATTCCGGCACGATATGGGCCGGGGTCGCCAGCGGATTCGCCTCGATATAGTTGTCGGGGTGGCCGAGATAGTTCGGCATGAAGCCGACGACGGCGAAGAACACCACCAGCACCACGGCCAGCGCGAACAGGTCCTTGATCACGAAATAGGGCCAGAAGGGCAGGGTGTCCCTTTGCGCCTCTTCCTTCGAGCCGCGGCGGACCTCGACGCCGGTCGGGTTGTTGTTGCCGGTGGTGTGGAAGGCCCAGATATGGACGATCACCAGCGCGGCGATGACGAAGGGCAGCAGGTAATGCAGCGAGAAGAAGCGGTTCAGCGTCGCGTTGTCCACGGCCGGGCCGCCCAGCAGCCAGGTCTGGATCGCTTCGCCGACCCCAGGGATGGCGCCGAACAGGCCGGTGATCACGGTGGCGCCCCAGAAGGACATCTGGCCCCAGGGCAGCACGTAGCCCATGAAGGCGGTGCCCATCATCATCAGATAGATCAGCATGCCGACGATCCAGGTCACCTCGCGCGGGGCCTTGTAGGAGCCGTAATAGAGGCCGCGGAAGATGTGGATGTAGACGGCGAAGAAGAACAGCGAGGCGCCGTTCGCATGCAGGTAGCGCAGCATGTAGCCGCCGTTCACGTCGCGCATGATATGCTCGACCGAGGCGAAGGCCAGGTCGACATGCGGCGTGTAATGCATGACCAGCACGATGCCGGTCGCGATCTGCAGCACCAGGCAGAAGGCCAGCACGATGCCCCAGATCCACCACCAGTTCAGGTTCTTGGGGGTGGGGATCATCAGGGTGTCGTAAAGCAGGCTGACGATGGGCAGGCGGCGATGCAGCCAGCGCTCGAAGCCCGTCTTGGGCTCGTAATGGTCGTGGGGAATACCGGCCATGTGCGCCTCCTCAGCCCAGCTTGATGGTGGTTTCGTTGACGAATTCGGCAACGGGAATGTGCAGGTTCTGCGGCGCCGGCCCTCTGCGGATGCGGCCCGAAGTGTCGTAATGCGAGCCGTGGCAGGGGCAGAACCAGCCGCCGAAATCGCCGGCGCCGTCGCCGATCGGCACGCAGCCCAGATGGGTGCAGACGCCGATCATCACCAGCCATTCGCCGGCCTCGTCCAGGCTGCGGTTTTCGTCGGTGGCGGGCTCGCCCGGCTTGTTGGCGTTCTCGGCGTTCTGGTCGATGAGCTCGCCAAGCTGCACCTCGCGCGCCGCGGCGATCTCGTCCTCGGTGCGGCGGCGGATGAACACGGGCTTGCCGAGCCATTTCACCGTCAGCTGGGTGCCGGTTTCGACGCCGCTGACATCGACCTGGATCGAGGCGAGCGCCTGGACGTCGGCCGAGGGGTTCATCTGGTTGACAAGGGTCCAGGCGGCGGCCCCGGCCGCGACGGTGCCGGCTCCGGCCGTCGCGTAATAGAGGAAGTCCCTCCGGGTGGCGCCGTGATCGCCTGCGTGTTCGTCTGCGTGGGACACGGGTCTGATCTCCATTTATGCCCCGGAATCGGGGCGATACGACGGAACGGGCCGTGTCGTTGCACAGCCCTCGCCGGGCGGTTCTAGCGATCAAATCCCCGTCAGTCCAGCGGGCCCGGCGCGGCCGCGCGCCGCAAATCGCCGCAGGTGTGGGATTTTGGCTGCGCGACTAGAGGCGCCTTTTCGGGTGATTGCGCTAAAGCAGCCCCTCGCTGCGAAAGCTGAGCTCGCGCGACCGGCCGATGATCAGGTGATCGTGGACCGCGATTCCCATCACCTCGGCCGTGGCGACGATGCGGGCGGTCATGCCGATATCGGCCTGCGAGGGGGTCGGGTCGCCCGACGGGTGGTTGTGAACCAGAATCAGCGCGCTCGCCGTCAGTTCCAGCGCCCGGCGCATGATCTCGCGCGGATAGACCGGGACGTGATCGACGGTGCCGCGCGCCTGCTCCTCATCCGCGATCAGCACGTTCTTGCGGTCGAGATAGAGCACGCGGAACTGTTCGATCTCGCGATGCGCCATCGCGGTGTGGCAATAGTCCAGCAGCGCGTCCCAGCTGGTCAGCACCGGGCGGTGCATGACGCGCGAGCGCGCCAGCCGCTGCGCCGCGGCCTCGACAATCTTCAGCTCCTGCACCACGGCGGGGCCGACACCCGGAATCTCGGCCAGCCGGGCGGGCGGGGCAGAGAGCACGCGATTGAAATCGCCGAAACGGTCGAGCAGCCGCCGCGCCAGCGGCTTCACGTCCTGCCGGGGAATGGCGCGGAACAGCACCAGTTCCAGCAGTTCGTAATCCGGCATCGCCCCGGCGCCGCCCTGCATGAAGCGGTCGCGCAGCCGGGCGCGGTGATCGGCAATGTAGCTGGGAAGGCGGTTGCCGCGCGCCGGGCAGGCGGTCCCGGCGAGCGGCGCCTCGTCCCCCGCGGCGGTCGGGGCGGGGGCGAAAAGCGGCAGCGGTGCTTCGTGAAAGGCGCGATTCGGTTCCATGCCGCCAGACTGGCACAGCAGGGGTAAAGACCGGGTTAACGCGCGCGACCCCGCCCTCCTCGGCCTTCTCTGTTGTCCAAATACCCAGATCCCAAGGCGGCCAGGGGCGCCGCCCTGGCCGGTTCAGCCCTTCATCTCGTCCCAGAAGCCCTTGATCTTGTGAAAGAAGCCCTGGGTCTGCGGGTTGTTGTCGGCGCTGATCGCCTCGAATTCGCGCAAAAGCTCTTTCTGCCGCGCGGTCAGGTTCACCGGCGTCTCGACCGTCAGCTCGATCAGCATGTCGCCCGATTCGCCGTTCATCCCCGGCCCGTGGCGCAGCGGCGGCATGCCCTTGCCGCGCAGCCGCAGCTGCTTGCCGGATTGCGTGCCCGGCGGAACCTTGACGCGCGAGCGGCCGCCGTCGATGGTCGGCACCTCGATCTCGCCTCCCAGCGCGGCGGTGGCCATGCTGACCGGCACCTGGCAGGCCAGCATCCGGCCGTCGCGCAGGAAGATCGGGTGTTCCTTGACCTCGATGAAGATGTAGAGATCGCCCGCCGGGCCGCCGCGCATCCCGGCCTCGCCCTCGCCGGCCAGGCGGATGCGGGTGCCGGTCTCGACGCCGGCGGGGATGTTCACCGACAGGGTGCGTTCCTTCTGGACGCGGCCGGCGCCACGGCATTCCTGGCAGGGATTCTTGACGATCTGGCCATGGCCGTTGCAGGTCGGGCAGGTGCGCTCGACGGTGAAGAAGCCCTGGGTGGCGCGGACCTTGCCCATGCCGGAACAGGTGGGGCAGGTGGCGGGCTCGACCGCGCCTTCGGCGCCGGTGCCGTTGCAGGCGCCGCAGGCGACCGAGCCGGGCACGGTGATGGTCTTCTGCACGCCGCCATAGGCCTCTTCCAGCGAGACGCGCAGGTTGTAGCGCAGGTCCTGGCCGCGGCTGGCGCGCGAGCGGCCGCCCGCGCCGGGCCGGCGGCCCATCATGTCGCCGAACAGGTCCTCGAACACATCGGCGAAGGCCGAGCCGAAATCGCCATGACCGTTTCCGCGCCCGAAGCCGCCGCCGCCATTCTCGAAGGCGGCATGGCCGAAGCGGTCATAGGCGGCCTTCTTCTGGTCGTCCTTCAGGCAGTCATAGGCCTCGTTCACTTCCTTGAACGCCGCCTCCGAGACCTTGCAATCCTTGTTGCGGTCGGGGTGCAGCTGCTTTGCCTTGGCGCGGTAGGCCTTCTTGATCTCGTCGGCCGAGGCGCCCCGTGCAACGCCCAGTACCTCGTAATAGTCACGTTTCGCCATGTCGATCGCGTCCGGGGTCTTTCAAGACAGGACCGGCCCGTGCGGGTCTGCAGCGGGCCGGCCGGTGGGTTTACATCGCGCTCACTTGCGCTTGTCTTCGCCGAGATCCTCGAAATCGGCATCGACGATCTCGTCATCCACGTCGCGCGGACCGGCTTCGCGCTCGGCATCGCCGGCGCCCGCCTCGGCCTGGCTGGCCTTGTAGATGGCCTCGCCCAGCTTCATCGAGGCGTCCATCAGGTTCTGGATGCCGCCCTTGATCTTGCCGGCATCCTCGGACTTGACCGCCTCTTCCAGCGCGCCGACCGCCAGCTCGATCGCCTCGACGGTCGAGCCGTCCACCTTGTCGCCATGCTCTTCCAGCGATTTCTTGGTGGTGTGGATCAGGCTTTCGGCCTGGTTCTTGGCCTCGACCAGTTCCTTGCGCTTCTTGTCGGCCTCGGCATTGGCCTCGGCGTCCTTGACCATTTTCTCGATCTCGTCGTCCGACAGCCCGCCCGAGGCCTGGATGGTGATCTTCTGCTCTTTCCCGGTGCCCTTGTCCTTGGCCGAGACCGAGACGATGCCGTTGGCGTCGATGTCGAAGGTCACCTCGATCTGCGGCATGCCGCGCGGCGCCGGCGGGATGTTTTCCAGGTTGAACTGGCCCAGCAGCTTGTTGTCCGCGGCCATCTCGCGCTCACCCTGGAAGACCCGGATGGTCACGGCGTTCTGGTTGTCCTCGGCGGTCGAGAAGATCTGCGACTTCTTGGTCGGGATGGTGGTGTTGCGGTCGATCAGCCGGGTGAACACGCCGCCCAGCGTCTCGATGCCCAGGGACAGCGGCGTCACGTCCAGCAGCACCACGTCCTTGACGTCGCCCTGCAGCACGCCGGCCTGGATGGCGGCGCCAAGCGCCACGACCTCGTCCGGGTTCACGCCCTTATGCGGCTCCTTGCCGAAGAAGGCGGTCACCTCCTCGACCACCTTGGGCATCCGGGTCATGCCGCCGACCAGCACGATCTCGTCGATGTCGCCTTTCGACATGCCGGCATCCTTCAGCGCGTCCTGGACGGGCTTCATGGTGCGCTTGATCAGGTCGGCGACCAGGCTTTCCAGCTTGGCGCGGGTCAGCTTCATCACCATGTGCAGCGGCGTGCCCGAGTCCTTGTCCATCGAGATGAACGGCTGGTTGATCTCGGTCTGGCTGGAGCTCGACAGCTCGATCTTGGCCTTCTCGGCGGCTTCCTTGAGCCGCTGCAGCGCCATCTTGTCCTTGGTCAGGTCGACGCCATGCTCTTTCTTGAACTCGTCGGCCAGGTAGTTGACGATGCGCATGTCGAAGTCTTCACCGCCCAGGAACGTGTCCCCGTTGGTGGATTTCACCTCGAAGAGGCCGTCGTCGATTTCCAGGATGGTGATGTCGAAGGTGCCGCCGCCGAGGTCATAGACCGCGATGGTCTTGCTGTCCTTCTTGTCCAGGCCATAGGCCAGTGCGGCCGCGGTCGGCTCGTTGATGATGCGCAGCACTTCCAGCCCGGCGATCTTGCCGGCGTCCTTGGTGGCCTGACGCTGGGCGTCGTTGAAATAGGCGGGCACCGTGATGACGGCCTGCGTCACCGGCTCGCCCAGGTAGGATTCAGCGGTTTCCTTCATCTTCTGCAGGATGAAGGCGGAAATCTGGCTGGGCGAATACTTGTCGCCCCGGACCTCGACCCAGGCGTCGCCATTGCCGCCGTCGACGATGGCATAGGGGACGAGCTTCTTGTCCTTCTCGACTTCCGCGTCGGTGGTGCGGCGGCCGATCAGGCGCTTGACGGCAAAGATGGTGTTCGAGGGGTTGGTCACCGCCTGGCGCTTGGCGGGCTGGCCGACCAGACGCTCGCTGTCGGTGAAGGCAACGATCGAGGGCGTGGTGCGCGCGCCTTCCGAATTCTCGATGACCTTGGGCTGGCTGCCATCCATGATGGCGACGCAGCTGTTGGTGGTTCCGAGGTCGATGCCGATGACTTTGGACATGCAATAACCTTTCTTGCGGCGATATTCTGGGCCTTGGGTCCTCAATCGGCCCCCGAAAGCCCGATCCCTGGATTGACCGAAGGGACCCTGTTCAGGGCCCTCCGAGCTTCATGGGCCTATATAGGAAGGGGTCTGGCGGGCTGCAAGCAGACCGGATGGCAGAAAACATCCCGCCTGCGCCTGCGCTTGGCATGCCTGCGCCAGGGCGGGCGGGACGCCGCGCGCGGGCACAGAGGAGGCGGGGGGCGGGACACGCTCACCGGCCGGCCGACCAGCTGATCGAGACCGCCTTGCGGGTCACGAATTCCGCCATCAGCCCGATCATCAGCAGCGTCAGCGTGGCATAGAGCGGATAGTCCAGCGACGAGTTGCGCGGCGAGTAGTTGATGAAGGCGAAGCCGCGCGTCTGGTCGATGACATGGAACAGCGGGTTCCACGAGAACATGTGCAGCATCACCGTCGGCATCATGTTGGCCACGAACATCTTGCCCGAGAACACCATGTTGATGCGCTGGTAGAACTGGGTCAGCACCTGCGCCGCCTGCGGCCACCACGGCCGGATCGACAGGAAGATCAGCCCGATGCAGCAGCCCGAGAACCAGGCCAGCAGCAGCATGGCATAGCAGGCCAGCGGCCGGTCGATCTGGATCGGCTGGATCAGGTAGTGATAGCCGGTCAGCACCACGATGCTGGAGAAGGTCTGCCGGTAAAGCGAGGCCAGCGCCGCGGCCGAGATCATCACCGCGGTGTTCATCGGCCCGTGCTTCATCATCTGGTTGCTGGGGCTGCCCGCCCCCGCCACCGCGCCGATGGCCTGGGAATGGGCCATGAACATGAAGATGCCGGACATGATATAGACGATGTAGTCGCCCCGGATCGGCGCCCGGCGCACCCCCATCATGGCGAAGATCAGGTAGAAGCCCGCGATCATGGCGATGGCCTGGGTGACGGTCATGATCAGGCCGACCACGGCGTTGCGCTGGCCCTTGCGCAGGTTGTTCACCGTGACATGATAGATCAGCGACAGCGTGGTGAACGCGGCCTCGACCATGTTGCGGTTGCGGCGCTGGGTGAACATCGGCGGGTCGGTTCCTGCCCAGGGGTTAGGGGCCCGGGGGGTTTCTGTTGCGGCTTTCGCGGGGCGCTTGCCCTGCGCGATCCGCCGCATCATAAGGAAGCCGACAGCCGTATTCAATCGGCGCCGCATCCCCGAGGCTTCGGGACGGAAAGGAAAAACCATGCAATTCGATCGAATGATTGCCGAAATGCGCCGCCTCGCCCTGCGGGCCGGCGACGAGATCATGCAGGTCTATGGCGCCGAGGATTTCGACGTGCGCGCGAAATCCGACGCCTCGCCGGTGACCCAGGCCGACGAGGCCGCCGACGCGCTGATCTCGGCCGGGCTGCGCGCCGCCTTTCCCGACATCCCGCTGGTGACCGAGGAGCAGGCCGAGACCCACGGCCAGAGCCTGTCCACCTTCCTGATCGTCGATCCGCTGGACGGCACCAAGGAATTCGTGCAGCGCCGCGGCGACTTCACCGTCAACATCGCCTATGTCCAGGACGGCGTGCCGCGGCTTGGCGTCGTCTATGCCCCGGCCAAGGGCCGGCTGTTCTATACCAATGCCGAGGGCGGCTCGGTCGAGGAGCATGGTCCCTTCGGCGACGAGCCGGGCGAGGTCACGCCGATCGGCGTCAACTCGACGCCCGACAACCGGGCGCTGATGGTCGTCGCCTCGAAATCGCATCGCGACGCGGCGACCGACGACTATATCGCCCGCTACGGGGTGCGCGACATGACCTCGGCCGGCAGCTCGCTGAAATTCTGCCTGGTGGCGACGGGCGAGGCCGACCTCTACCCGCGGCTCGGCCGCACCATGGAATGGGACACCGCCGCCGGCGACGCGGTGCTGCGCGGCGCGGGCGGCGAGGTGGTGCGCTTCGACGACCACACGGCGCTGAAATACGGCAAGCCCGGCTTCGAGAACCCGTTCTTCATCGCCTTCGCCCCCGGCGTGCTGCTGGTCAAGGACTGATCCCCATGTCGGTCGTCATCGTCATTCCCGCCCGCCACGCCTCGACGCGCTATCCCGGCAAGCCGCTGGTCGAGCTGCGCGGTGCCACCGGCGAGGGGCAGTCACTCATCCGCCGCAGCTGGGAGGCGGCGCGCGCCGTCCGGGGCATCGACCGGGTGATCGTCGCCACCGATGACGATCGCATCCGCGACCATGCCGAGGGCTTCGGGGCCGAGGTCGCCATGACCTCGACCGCCGCCCGCAACGGCACGGAACGCTGCGCCGAGGCGGTGGCGAAGCTGGGGCTGACGCATGAGATCGTGGTGAACCTGCAGGGCGATGCCCCGCTGACCCCCGCCTGGTTCGTCGAGGAGCTGGTGGCCGGGCTCAAGGCCGATCCCGGCGCCGACGTGGCGACCCCGGTGCTGCGCTGCTCGGGGGCCATGCGCTCGGACCTGATCGCCGACCGGGTGGCGGGCCGCGTCGGCGGCACCACCGCGGTCTTCGGCCATGACCGCCGGGCGCTGTATTTCTCGAAGGAAGTGATCCCCTATGCCGGCGCGGATTTCGGTCCCAGCGACCCGACGCCGGTCTATCACCATGTCGGCGTCTACGCCTATCGCCCCGGGGCGCTGGCCGAATACCCGACTTGGGAGGAGGGCCGGCTGGAGGCGCTGGAAGGGCTGGAGCAGCTGCGCTTCCTGGAGCGCGGCCGCCGCATCCTTTGCGTCGAGGTCGAGGCGAAGGGCCGCGAGTTCTGGGAACTGAACAACCCCTCGGACGTGCCCAAGCTGGAGGCGATGATGAGCCGCATGGGCATCGCCTGATGCCGCAGCGGCCCGGCCGGGCGCCCAGGACCAGCATCGTCGTCGTCTCGCGCCACCGGCCGCAGGCGCTGGAGCGTTGCCTGACCGCGCTGGCGGGCCAGACCCACCCGGATTTCGAGATCGTGCTTGTGGCCGATCCGGCCGCGGCCGGCATCCGCCCGGACCTGCCGCTGAAGCGGCTGGCCTTCGACCGCGCCAATGTTTCGGCGGCCCGCAACGAGGGGCTGGCGCTGGCGGCGGGCGAGGCGGTGCTGTTCATCGACGACGACGCGCTGGCCGAGCCGGGCTGGGCCGAGGCGCTGGCCGCGCCCCTTGCCGATCCGCGCGTGATCGCCGCCACCGGCTTCACCCGCGGCCCCGACGGCCTGCGCTGGCAGGTCCGGGCCGAGCGGATCGCGCCCTCGGGCCGCGCCCTGCCGCTGGAAGTTGCCGGAACCGCCCTGCTCGGGCCGAAGGACGGCTGCCCGGTCAGCACCATCGGCACCAATTGCGGCTTTCGCCGCGAGGCGCTGGTCGCCATCGGCGGCTTCGACCCGGCCTTTGCCTATCATCTGGACGAAAGCGACGTGAACCTGCGCATGGCGGCGCGCTTTCCGCAGGGGCTGACGGCGGTGGTCCCGGCGGCGCAGGTGATCCATGGCGTCGCGCCCGGCGCGGACCGGGGCGAGGCGGGCGTGCCGCGCGACCTGACCGCCATCGGCCGCTCTGCCGCGATTTTCGCCGCGCGGCATGGCGGCGATCCGGGCTGGTTGCGCGACAGCCAGCGGCGGCGACTGCTCCGGCATATGGTGGCGGGGCGGCTCGATCCCTTCAGGGTGCGGACGATCCTGGCGACGCTGGATCGCGGCCTGGCCGAGGGGCAGGGCCCGGCGCCCGCGCCGCCGGTCTGGGACCGGGCCGCGCCGCCGGCCTTCCGGCCGATGCCCCGCGTGGCGGCGGGCCTGGCGGAGGAGCCGCTGTTCCTGGCCGGTTGGCACTGGCAGGCCCGCGCCTTGCGCGCCCGCGCGGCGCGGGCGGTGGCCGAGGGGCGGCTGGCGGCGCTGCTGCTGCTGACGCCCAGTTTCCTGCCGCATCGGCTGACTCTGGTCCCAGGCGGCTGGTGGGAGCAGCGCGGCGGGCTTTGGGGCGCGTCGCGCCCCGGAGATTCGCCTGTCATATTTCTGAGCAAGACCGCGCGCATTTTGCGCGAGCGGGGAAATTTGCCTAGACGCAGGGGGTGAACAAGCAGAATATTGCCGCAAACGGCAGAATTGACTCGCTTTAACATTTTTTAGGAACGACTGGGCCAACCAGGCGCTTGTTGCGCAGGCGTCGACAAAGAGGGATAACCTCCGGGCCGTTGGCGCAGAAATCAGGAGACCGAATTCATGACGCGCAAAGTCACCAAGGCCATCTTCCCCGTGGCTGGACTGGGCACCCGCTTTCTACCCGCCACGAAGAGCATTCCCAAGGAGATCATGACCTTGGTGGATCGCCCGTTGATCCAATACGCCATCGACGAGGCGCGCGCCGCGGGGATCGAGGAGTTCATCTTTGTCACCTCGCGCGGCAAGGGCGCGCTCGAGGATTATTTCGACCATGCCCATGAGCTGGAATCGAGCCTGAAGAAATCGGGCAAGACCGAGCTTCTGGACATCCTGCGCTCGACCAACATGGATTCGGGCGCCATCGCCTATGTGCGCCAGCACAAGGCGCTGGGTCTTGGCCATGCCGTCTGGTGCGCCCGCCGCCTGGTCGGGGACGAGCCCTTCGCCGTCATCCTGACCGACGACGTCATCATGGGCGAGCCGCCCTGCCTGCAGCAGATGATCGAGGCCTATCAGGAAACCGGCGGCAGCATGGTCGCCACCATGGAAGTGCCGGCCGAAAAGACCCAGGCCTATGGCGTTCTGGACGTGGCCGAGGACATGGGCGCCATCGTCCGCGCCCGCGGTATGGTGGAAAAGCCCAAGGAAAACCCGCCCTCGAACCTTGCGGTGATCGGCCGCTACATCCTGGCGCCGTCGGTGCTGGCCAACCTCAACAAGCTCAAGCAGGGCTCGGGCGGCGAGATCCAGCTGACCGACGCCATCGCCGACGAGATCGCCGAGGGCCGCGACGTCTATGGCCTGCGCTTCCGCGGCCAGCGGTTCGACTGCGGCTCGAAGGCCGGCTTCCTGCAGGCGACTGTGGCCTTCGGCCTGGCGCGCGACGACCTCAAGGGTGAATTCGCGGATTATCTTTCCGACGTCCTGGCGATGCGCAAGGCGGCGGAATAACCCGAATGGCCGACAGGGTTCTGGTGACGGGCGGCGCGGGCTATATCGGCTCGCACGCCTGCAAGGCGTTGCGGGCGGCGGGCTTCGAGCCTGTGACCTACGACAATCTCTGCACCGGCTGGCGCCAGGCGGTGAAGTTCGGGCCTTTCGAGCAGGGCGACCTGCTGGACCGTGCCCGGCTGGACGAGGTTCTGGCCCGTCACAACCCTGTCGCCGTGATGCATTTCGCGGCGCTCAGCCAGGTCGGCGAGGCCATGCGCGAGCCGGGCAGGTATTGGCGCGGCAATGTCTGCGCCTCGCTCAACCTGATCGAGGCGGCGCTGGCGGCGGGGGTGCGGAACTTCGTCTTTTCCTCGACCTGCGCCACCTATGGCGACCATGACGGCGTGGTGCTGGACGAGACGACGCCCCAGACGCCGCTGAACGCCTATGGCGCCTCCAAGCGCGCCATCGAGGACATGCTGAAGGATTTCGGCGCATCGGACGGGCTGCGCTCGGTGATCTTCCGCTATTTCAACGTGGCCGGCGCCGACCCGGATGCCGAGGTGGGCGAGTTCCACCAGCCCGAGACGCATCTGATCCCGCTGATCCTCGACGCCATCGACGGCAAGCGCGCGGCGCTGACCATCCACGGCACCGACTACCCGACGCCGGACGGCACCTGCATCCGCGACTATGTGCATGTGATGGACCTTGTGGACGCGCATGTGCTGGGGCTGCAATACCTGCTGGACGGCAAGGTCGCCGATGGCGGGCAGGAGGTGTTCTGCCTGGGCACCGGCAACGGCTTTTCGGTGCGCGAGGTGATCGACCATTCCCGGCATGTCACCAACCGCGCGGTGCCGCTGACCGAGGGGCCGCGCCGCGGCGGCGATGCGGTCAAGCTGGTCTCGGGCAGCGAGAAGGCGGTCTCGGTGCTGGGCTGGAACCCGGCGCGCTCGACCCTGCCGCAGATGATCGGCGACGCCTGGCGCTGGCACCAGAACGGCGGATATGTGGCCTGATCCGGCGATCGTGCTGGATGTCTCGCGGCTGATCTCGCGGCTTGGCGGCGGCCCGGCGACGGGCATCGACCGGGTAGAGGCCGAATGGCTGGCCCATCTGCAGGACCGCCCACATCTGCTGCTGTGCCGGGTGCGGCGCGGCCAGCTGCTGCTGCCGCCCCGCGCCGGCGCGGCGATCCTGGGCTGGCTGGGCGGGGCGCTGGACGACCTGCCGCCGCCGGACCTGCTGGACCGGCTGCGCGGCCGGCGCACCCTGCCCGCGCGGGCCGAGGCGGCGCTGCGCCGGATGGCGCTGGCGCGGGCCGGGCGCCAGGGCAGGGGCCTTGGCCGCGCGGCGCAGGCGCATCTGGGGCCGGCAGCCTATGTGAATGTCGGCCATGCCAATCTGCTGCCGGGCCTGCTTGCGAACCTGCGCCCTCTGCGGCGGGCGGTGCTGATCCACGACACCATCCCGCTTGATCATCCCGAATTCACCCGCGCCGGGCAGGCGGAGAAGTTCCGCGCCCGCTTCACCGCCGCGCTGGAACAGGCCGAACTGATCCTGACCGTCTCGGCGGCGACGCGCGCCGACGTGCTGCGCTGGCGCGAGCGGCTGGGGCTGCCGGGGCGCGCGGCGATCGTCGCCGCGCCCATCGGCACCCGGTTGGCGGCGCCCGACCCCGCCGGGCTGCCGGCGGATCTGGACCTGTCGCGCCCGTTCTTCGTCACCCTGGGCACCATCGAGCCGCGCAAGAACCACGCGCTGCTGCTGGACGCCTGGCAGATGCAGGCGCGGCCGCCGCAGCTGTTCATCATCGGCCGCCGCGGCTGGGAGAACCGCGAGGTCTTTGCCCGGCTCGACCGCCTGCCGCCCGGCGGCCCGGTGCGCGAGCTGCGCGACCTGGACGACGGCGCGGTGGCCGCGCTGATCGGCCGCAGCCACGGGCTGCTGATGCCCAGCCGGGCCGAGGGCTTCGGCCTGCCCCTGACCGAGGCCGCCGGCCGCGGCGTGCCGGTCCTGGCCAGCCCCCTGCCGGCGGCGCGCGAAATGCTGGGCGATTACGCGACCTGGCTGTCCCCGGACGCTCCGGCCGACTGGGCGGCCGAGGTGGCGCGGCTGGCCGGCGCGCCGGCCCGGCGGCTGCCGCCCCTGCCGGTGCCGGACTGGCAAGGGCATTTCCGGCTTTGCTACGCTGGGTTGTGTCACACATTGCGCGACCTGACCGTTGCCGCTATGTGACGCCGGTAAAAGGTAAAGAAGGTCCGTGCCGCGCCCGTTCAGGATTATCAGGCGAAAGCTGATGCTTCGCGCCCGCCGTCAATGGCTGCTGGGGCGCGCGATTCGCCGTCGCCGCCGGCTGCGGCCGGTATGGGACCGCACCGCGCGCATCCGGCCGGGCGATATCCTGCTGTTCATGGTCATGCGCAACGAGGCGCCGCGCCTGCCCTGGTTCCTGGACTACTACCGGGCGATGGGTGTCCGGCATTTCCTGGTGGTCGACAACGGTTCGGAGGATGGCGGGCGCGACTATCTGGGCCAGCAGGAGGATGTCTCGGTCTGGCTGACCCGCGCCAGCTACAAGGCCTCGCGCTTCGGCATGGACTGGATGAACGGGCTGCTGCGCCGGCATGGCAGCGGGCATTGGTGCCTGACCGTCGATCCCGACGAGTTCCTGGTCTATCCGCATCACGACACCCGGCCCCTGCAGGCGCTGACCGACTGGCTGGATGCCAGCAACATCCGCTCGTTCTCGGCCATGCTGCTGGACATGTATCCCAAGGGCTCGCTGGCCGCGCAGCCCTATCGCGCCGGGCAGGACCCGTTCCAGATCGCGCGCTGGTTCGATCCGGCCAATTACGCCATCCGCAAGAACGGCGAATACGGCAACCTCTGGATCCAGGGCGGGCCGCGGGCGCGGGCTTTCTTCCGGGACGACCCCGAAAGCGCCCCGGCGCTGAACAAGATCCCGCTGGTCCGCTGGGAAAGGGGGCATGCCTATGTCAGCTCGACCCATATGCTGCTGCCGCGCTCGCTGAACATGGTCTATGACGAGAATGGCGGCGAAAAGGCCTCGGGCTGCCTGCTTCACGCCAAGTTCCTGTCGACCTTCGTCGAGAAATCCGCCGAGGAACTGACCCGGCGCCAGCATTACGCCAACAGCCAGGAATACCTGGCCTATCACGCCGGGCTGCGGGACGACCCGGATTTCTGGTGCGAGGAATCCTGCGAGCTGCAGGACTGGCGCCAGCTCGAGGATCTGGGGCTGATCTCCAAGGGGAACTGGGCATGAGCGGCGGGCCGGTCAGGCTGGGCGTGGTCATGCTGTGCCATGACGAATTGCCCATCGCCGCGCGCATGGCCCGGGTCTGGGCCCAGGGCGGGGCGGCGGTCGCGGTCCATGTCGATGCCAAGGCGCCTGCGGACGCGGTCGAGACCATGCAGGCCGACCTTGCCGACCTGCGGCAGGTGCTGTTCAGCCGGCGCCATCCCTGCGAATGGGGCACCTTCAGCCTGGTGCGCGCCACCCAGGACGCCGCCGGCCTGCTGCTGGACAGGTTCCGCGAGGTCACGCATGTGCTGGTCGTCTCGGGCGCCTGCCTGCCCCTGCGGCCGGTGCAGGATCTTTGCGCCTATCTGGCGCTGCATCCGACGCGCGACTTCATCGAAAGCGTCACCGCCGAGGATGTCGGCTGGACCGTCGGCGGGCTGAACGAGGAACGCTTCACCCTGCGCTTTCCCTTCTCGTTCCGGCGCCGGCGCAAGCTGTTCGACCGCTATGTCGAATTGCAGCGCCGGCTGGGCTACAGGCGGCGTATCCCGCAGGGGCTGGTGCCGCATCTGGGCTCGCAATGGTGGTGCCTGACCCGGGCCACGCTGCAGGCCATCCTGACCGATCCGCGCCGGGCCGAGTTCGACCGCTATTTCGCCCGGGTCTGGATCCCGGACGAGAGCTATTTCCAGACCCTTGCCCGGCGGCATTCGATGAGGATCGAAAGCCGCTCGCTGACGCTGGCCAAGTTCGACAACCAGGGCAAGCCCTATATCTTCTACGACGACCACCTGGAGATCCTGCAGCAATCGCGCTGCTTCGTCGCCCGCAAGATCTGGCGCGGCGCCGGGCGGCTGCACGACCATTTCCCCCATGGCGACGGCGCGCAACCGTCCGCCGCCGAGCCGCGCCCCGAGCGGGTGGACCGCATCATCAGCCATGCAGTCGCGCGCCGTCGGCTGGGCCGGCCCGGGCTTTACATGCAGAGCCGCTTTCCGCTGAAGGACCGCGAGAACGGCAAGACCTCGGCACCCTATGCCATGTTCCAGGGCTTCACCGACCTGTTTCCCGGCTTCGAAACCTGGCTGGCCAGCCGGATCGACGCCGATGTGCATGGCCATCTTTTCGCGGTGCATGGCGTGGAATTCGCCGGCCGCCGGCCGATCGGGCCGGGCGCGCTTTCGGACAGCGCCCCGCTGCGCGACCTGGACCAGCGCGGCTTTCTGGCCAACCTGATCCGCATCGCCACGCGCATGCAGGTCTGGCAGTTCAGCCCGCGCGACGGGCAGGAGATGAACTGGTTCCTCGCCACCGATCCCAATGCGCGCATCTTCGTGGTCACCGGCGCCTGGGCGGTGCCGCTTCTGCATTCCGACATGCCCTTTGACGACATCCGCCGCGTCGCGGCCATCCTGCAACGCACCGAACTGGTGCAGATGGAGGCGCTGAATTCGGTCTGGCTCAAGGCGCAGACGCAGATCTGGGACCTGGCCGATTTCTGCGCCCGGCCCTCGGCCGTGCTGGGCAGCATCCTGCAGCGGCTGGGCGGCGAGCCTGAGGCCGCGGCCGACCTGCCGCCGATGCGCGACATCGCCGGCATGGGGCGGTTCCTGCAAAGGCTGCGCAATGCCGGGCTGCGCCCGCAGCTGATGGGGGATTTCCCCGCCACCGATCCCGACCCGCCGACCGCCGCCGTCCATGAAAGAACCGCGCCATGACCCAGTCTTTCCGCAGCTTCGTGATCTTCGCCGAGATGCGCACCGGCTCGAACCTGCTCGAGGCGACGCTGAACGCCATCAAGCGCGTCACCTGCTTCGGCGAGGCCTTCAACCCCTACATGATGGGCTGGCCCGACAAGGATGAGCTCAAGGGCATCACCATGGCCGAGCGCGAGGCCGATCCGCACCGGCTGCTGGCGGCGATCTTCGACAAGCCGAACCACCTGCCGGGGTTCCGCTATTTCCACGACCACGACCCGCGGGTCTTCGACGCGATCATCGAGGATCGCGCCTGCGCCAAGATCATCCTGACCCGCAACCCGGTGGACAGCTATGTCTCGACCGCGCTGGCGCGGGCCACCAACCAGTGGAAGCTCAACGAGACCGAGACGCCGATTCCCGCCGCCGTGCGCTTCGACGGCGCCGAGTTCCGGCAGGTGGCGGGCGAGATCGAGGAGTTCCAGCTGAAGGTCATGCACCGGCTGCAGGTGACCGGCCAGGCCGGTTTCTGGCTGGGCTACGAGGACCTGCGCGATGCCGAGGTGATGACCGGCCTGTTGCACTGGCTGGGCCGCACCGACCTGAAACGGGTCGAGCCGGCCAGCGACCAGGTGCCGCAGAACCCGCGCGAACTGTCCGAGAAGGTCGAGAATTTCGACGAGATGCAGGCGGAACTGGCGCGGCTCGACCCGTTCATGCTGCGCAAGATCCCGAATTTCGAGCCGAGGAAGGGCCCGGCGGTGCCCTCGTTCCTGGGGGCCGAGGCGGGCAGGGGGCTGATCTTCATGCCGGTCAAGGGCGGGCCTGCGGACAGCGTGACGCGCTGGCTGCGCGCCATGGGCGAGGTCGTCGGCGACTTCAACCAGAACAGCCTGCGGCAATGGAAGCGCCAGCATCTCGGCCATCGCAGCTTCACCGTGCTGCGCCACCCGCTGCTGCGCGCCTGGGCGGCCTTCGAATCGCTGATCGGCGGCCGCAATGCCGAGCTGCGCCAGCTGATGCGGCAGATCCATCGCGTCGCCCTGCCGCCGGATCCGGAGCTGGGCGCGCTGGACCAGAGCCGCAAGGCCGAGCTGTTCGCGGCCTTCCTGGACTTCCTGCGCCGCAACCTGAACGGCCAGACCACGCTGCCGACCTATCCCGGCTGGGCCAGCCAGTCCGAGGTGCTGGCGGGTTTCGCACGCTTCGGCGCCCCCGACATGCTGCTGCGCGAATCGGACCTGCCGCGCGACCTGTCCTGGCTTGCCGCCAGCGCCGGGATCAAGGCGCCGGCCGATTTCCCCGACCCGGAGCCCTTCCCGGACTTCCTGAACGAGCAGGAATTGCGCGGCGCGGCGAAGAAGGCCTATCTGCGCGATTACGTCGCCTTCGGCTTCGGCGGCCAACCCTGACCCGGCCCCGCCCTGACCCGGCCCCGCCCTGATCAGCCCTGCGGGGTCATGGCCTTGCGCTGGCGGTTGCGCTCCAGCCCCAGCTGCCGCTCGCGCCAGATGATCAGGATGCCGGCGGTGATGACCAGCGCCGCGCCCGCCAGCATGACCAGCGTCGGCGCCTCGTCGAAGATGGACCAGCCGATCAGAAGCGCCAGCAGCATCGAGGCATATTCGAAGGGCGCCACCAGCGAGGCGTCGGCATAGCGATAGGCCGAGGTCAGCAGGATCTGCCCCAGCCCGCCCAGAAGGCCGATGGTCACCAGCAGCGCCGCCGTCCCGGCATCCGGCATCACCCAGCCGAAGGGAAGGGTCAGCAGTCCGAGCAGCGTCGATGTGACCGAGAACCAGAAGACGATGGCCGAGGTCCGCTCCTCCTGCACCAGCTTGCGCACGAAGATCTGCGCCAGCGCCGCGCAGGCGGCGCCGGAGAGCGTCACCATGGCGCCCAGGCTTTCCTTGTAGCCCATGTCGGCGCCGAAGCTCAGCCGCGGCGACAGGACGATGACCACGCCGACCAGTCCCAGCACCACCATGGACAGGCGGAACAGCCGCACGTCCTCGCCCAGGAACATGGCGGCGAAGATCACCGTCAGCAGCGGCGCGGCATAGCCGATGGCCGTGACCTCGGGGAAGGGCAGCAGCGCCAGCGCCCAGAAGCCCAGCCCCATCGCGGCGGTGCCGATGATGCCGCGATAGAAATGCCCCATCGGCCGAAAGGTCTTCAGCCCCACGCCCAGCTCATGCCGGAAGGCCAGCCAGAGCAGGATCACCGGAATGGCGAAGAACGAGCGGAAGAAGACCTGCTGGCCCGGCGGCACGCCCAAGCCGCCCTCGGCGGTCGCCTTGACGATCGAGGCCATGATGGTGAAGACCAGCACGCTAAGGCATTTGAGCAGGATGCCGCGCAGCGGGCTTGGGTGCGTGTGGATCATGGCAATCGTTCGCAGGCCCAGCGTGCCGCATCGGCGACGGCGGGGTCGGGGTCATGCTGCAAGGATTCGGCCAGCGGCCGCAGATGCGCAAGCCCCGAATTGCCGATGGCGTAAAGAACATTGCGCACCATGCGGTCGCGGCCGATGCGCTTGATCGGGCTGCCCGAGAAACGCTCGCGGAAGCCCGCATCGTCAAGCTGCGCCAGCTCGGCCAGCGCCGGGGCGCCGTGCGGGCCGTGATAGCGCAGCTCGGTCGCGGCCTGGGCGAACTTGTTCCAGGGGCAGGCGGCCAGGCAATCGTCGCAGCCATAGATGCGGTTCCCGAGCATCGGGCGCAGCTCGGGGTCCACCGGCCCCTTGTGCTCGATGGTCAGGTAGGAGATGCAGCGTCGCGCGTCCAGCTGGTAGGGCGCCGGAAAGGCCCCGGTCGGGCAGGCGTCGAGGCAGGCCCGGCACGAGCCGCAATGCGAGCGTTCCGCCGTATCCCTCGGCAGGTCCAGCGTGGTGAAGATCGCGCCCAGGAAGAACCAGCTGCCTAGCTCGCGCGACAGCAGGTTGGTGTGCTTGCCCTGCCAGCCCAGCCCTGCCGCCTGCGCCAGCGGCTTTTCCATCACCGGGGCGGTGTCGACGAAGACCTTGATCTCGCAGCCGGTCAGCCCGACCAGCCAGCCGCCAAGGCGCTTCAGCCGCTTCTTGACCAGGTCGTGGTAATCCTTGCCCTGGGCATAGACGCTGACCGCGCCGCGATCCTTGCGGCGAATGGCCTCCATCGGGTCGTGTTCGGGCGTGTAGAGCTCGGCCAGCATGACGACCGAGCGCGCCTCGGGCCAGAGGCTGGCGGGCGAGGCGCGCCAATGCGCGCGCTCGGCCATCCAGCCCATCTGGCCGTGCCGGCCCCGTTCCAGGAATGCGGCCAGCCGCTCGGGCAGTTGCGGGTTGGCGTCGGGGGCGCAAATGCCAAGGGCCGAGAAACCCTCGGCCCGCGCCTGCTGTTCCAGCCGGGAACGGATCTCCGCCGGGTCGGTCGGCCTAGAAGTCGAGCAGCGCATAATGCGGCGCCGGGTGGACGCCCGGCAGGTGGTCGGCCAGAAGGCTGCGGAAGGCCGGCCGCGACTTGATCTTGGCATACCATTCCTGCACCTCGGCCGAATGGGTCCAGTCCACGTCCGAGATGTAGTCGAGGCAGGACAGATGCGCCGCGGCGGCGAAATCGGCCAGCGTCATCACGTCGCCCGCCAGCCAGCGGCGGTGTTCCAGCAGGCTTTTCATGTAGTCGAGATGATAGCGGATCGCCGACAGGCCGGCCTTGACGGTGCGGCTGTCCGGGTAGCCCAGGCGCATCACCTTCTTCCAGACCCGTTCGGTCATCACCGGGCGGGTCACCTCGGCGTTGAACTTGTCGTCGAACCAGGCGCAGAGACGGCGCACCTCGTAACGCTCGGCCGGCAGGGACGGCATCAGCGAGGGCTGCGGCTGGATCTCGTCCAGGTATTCGCAGATCGCCTGGCTTTCCGCCAGAAGCCGCCCGTCCATGCGCAGGACCGGCAGCTTGCCGGCCGGGTTGCGGCGCATGATTTCCGAGCCCGGTTCCCAGAAACGGTCCTCGACCAGCTCGACCTCGATGCGCTTTTCGGCCAGCACCAGCCGGACCTTGCGGCAAAAGGGCGACAGGGCGACATGGTAAAGGCGGATCGTGGAACTGGGCGAGGGCGTGTTCATCAGGGGAAAACCGGTTCGTTCTCGGGCTTCCGGTTGATACGCCCCGGGGCGCCCGGTTTCAACCGCCATGGCGGGCATGGGCGGATCAGCGCGGCAACCTCAGGCAGAAATCGCGGCCATCCGCCCGGATCGTCTCGGCGCCGCTGACGATCGAGCGGGTGCGGGCCGAGCCGGTCTGCGGGTTGCGCGTGCGCGGCGCCGGCAGGATCGAGGCCAAGGCCGCCGACTGGCGCAGGGTCAGCTTGTCGGGCGTGGTCTGGAAGTAATGCTCGGCCGCCGCCTTGATGCCGAAGACGCCGCGGCCGAATTCGGCGATGTTCAGATAGACCTCGACGATGCGGCGCTTGGACCAGAGCGCCTCGATCATCGGCGTATAGACCGTCTCCATCACCTTGCGCGGCCAGCTGCGCCCCTGCCACAAGAACACGTTCTTGGCCGTCTGCTGGGTGATGGTAGAGGCGCCGCGCGACGAGCCCGAGGCTATGACCCGGCGGATCTCGACCATGTCGAAACCCCAGTGGTTGCAGAAATTGGCATCCTCGGCGGCGACCACGGCGCGCACCATATGGGGCGAGATGCGATCCAGATCGACCCATTGCCGCGCCGCCCGGCCGGGAAACTCGCGCTGGCCCTGGATGATGGTCCAGGTGGTCGGCGGGTTGACGAAGGAGAACAGCAGCACCAGCACGGCCATCAGCCCCAGAAGCCGCAAGCCGATCCAGCGCAGCCAGGACCCCAGCCACAGCGCCGCGCGGCGCAGCGGCCGCCAGCGCCGGCGGGCGCGGGTCGTCGGCGGCTCGGTCAGCGCCTCGGGGTCGTCAAGGGTTTCCATGCGTCGGGGCATGGGGGCGTCCTGTCACGCCCATGCCCCTTGCGTCAAGCGTCAGGCCGAGCCCGGGGGCGCCGTCGTGCCCGCAGGCGCGGGATGATCGATCTGCGGCACGCCGAGCGCCGCGCCCAGCCTGCCGCCCGCGAAGGCCTCGCGCAGGCGCTCTTCCTCGGCCTCGGGCAGCGAGGTCTGCAGCACCCGGCCGCGCAGGTGGAAGCCTTCCAGCCGCGCCAGCACCTTGTCGGCGGTCATCTTGCGCACCAGGATGAATACGGCCGAGCCGCCCGGCGGGATGGACTGGCCCAGATCGCGCATGAAATCGTCGTTGATGCCGATATCCGAGAGCTTGCCGGCGATGGCGCCGGCGCCCGCGCCCACCGCGGCGCCCAAGAGCGGATTGAGGAAGATCAGCCCGACCAGCGTGCCCCAGAAGCCGCCGCCAAGCGCGCCTGCGGCGGTCAGGTTCACGGCCTGATGCAGTTGGATGTCCTCGGCCGAGGGGCGGGTGACGACCACCGCGTCCTCAAGCTCGATGAGGTATTCCTTCTGCATCTTGACCAGTTCGGTGCGCAACTCGAAGCCGGTCGCCTCGTCGTCGAAGGCGATGACAAGCAGGTCGGACATGGCGGGATCCTTGTTGACTGATGACGGGGCGCAACGCCGGCGCGGGCTGGCGGGTTCCCGCCGCGACGCGGGGTCACGAAACGGCCTTGCGCGCGCGGGCCTTGGCCGGAACGGGGGGCGGACAGGCAGGGAGGAAGCCGGTAATGGGCATTCCGCTTTACGGTGCCCTGATGGCGCTGCTGGCCGGGCGCGGAACTGCCGCGCAACAGCAAGGGCGAGGTGCGGAAGAATCTGCTGCGCCAGGATTTCGCCCGGGTCCTTGCCTGAACCGCCGGACCGGGGGCCGTCTGCCCCCGGACCCCCGAGGATATTTCTCAAGAAAGAAGCGCAGCCATGCCGGGGTCCTGGCCCGGCGGCGGCTATTCCTGTCCGGCGGCCGGCCGGATGACCAGCTCGTCATGGCCGGAAAGCGGGCAGGGCGCGCGGCTGAAGGTGAGGTCGTCGAGGATCAGCACCACGATCTCGGCCGTGGTATGGACCGCCGAGCCCGGCAGGAGGTGGCCGCCGAAGGCCCGCCCCTCGCCGTCGGCGATGGTCAGGTGCAGGTGCTGGCCGGCCGGGTCGATGGTGCCGGTCAGCGCGGTGATCTCGAAATGGCCCTGGTGGCAGGTGCCTTCCGGCCGGTTGGCGTGGCGGATCATGGCGCGGGTCAGGCTGCCGACGCAGGTGACCAGCGCCATGGCCGGCGCCCCGGTCCGGCGCTGCAGGGCGCGCAGGGCCGCCAGCGGGTCCTCGCCCGGCCGCAGGCGGATCGTGGCATAGCGGCCGGAGGAGAGCGGGACCATCATTCGCCCCGCGGGAATCGCTTGGATTCCTCGAGCACGTTCAGGTCCATGTGGTTGCGCATGTAGCGTTCCGAGGCCTTCATCAGCGGCTGGTAATCCCAGGGGAAATAGGCGCCGTTGCGCAGCGCCTCATAGACCACCCAGCGCCGGGCCTGGCTTTCGCGCACCTCGGCGTCATAGGCGGCGAGGTCCCAGCGTTCGCCGGCCATGGCGCGCATCCGTGCCAGCACTTCGGCCGCCGCCGGGTCGGTGGCGCGGTTCTGCCGTTCCTCGGGATCCTCGGCCAAGTTGTAGAGCATTTCCGGGTCGGCGGCGCAGGCGATGTATTTCCAGTCGCCGTCGCGCAGGCAGACCAGCGGCGCGATGCTGCCCTCGGCCGCGTATTCCATCGCCACCGGCCCGCGCCCCTCGGCGCCCCGCGCCAGCGAGCGGCCGTCGGTCCAGGGCGCGACCTCGGCCATCGAGATCCCCGCGAGGTCGCAGATCGTCGGCAGCACGTCGATGGTCGAGACCGGCGTGTCCACGCGGCCGGGTGCCATGGCAGGGGCCGCGATCATCAAGGGCACCCGCGCCGAGCCCTCGAAGAAGCTCATCTTGAACCACATGCCGCGGCTGCCCAGCATCTCGCCATGGTCGGAGAGGAAGACCACGATCGCCTCCTGCCGGGTGCGCTCCAGCACGTCCAGGATCTCGCCCAGCTTGTCGTCGATATAGGAGATGTTGGCGAAATAGCCCTGGCGGGCGCGGCGGATGTGATCCGGCGTGACCTCGAGGCCGCGCCAGTCGCTGGCATCCATCAGCCGCTGCGAATGCGGGTCCATCCGCTCGTAGGGGATCGCCTCGGGCGGTCCCAGTTCCGGGATGCCCTCATAGAGATCCCAATATTTGCGGCGGGCGACGAAGGGGTCGTGCGGATGGGTGAAGCTGACGGTCAGGCACCAGGGCCGGTCGTCGCCGCCGCGCGCCAGGTCGTAGAGCTTGCGCGTCGCGTGATAGGCGACCTCGTCGTCATATTCGTACTGGTTGGTGATCTCGGCCACGCCGGCGCCGGTCACGGAACCCAGGTTGTGATACCACCAGTCGATGCGCTCGCCCGGCTTGCGGTAATCCGGGGTCCAGCCGAAATCGGCCGGGTAGATGTCGGTGGTCAGCCGTTCCTCGAAACCGTGCAGCTGGTCGGGGCCGACGAAATGCATCTTGCCCGACAGGCAGGTGTGATAGCCGGCCCGGCGCAGGTGATGGGCATAGGTCGGGATGTCCGAGCAGAACTCGGCCGCGTTGTCATAGACCCGGGTGCGGCGCGGCAACTGCCCGGACATGAAGCTGGCGCGTCCGGGCGCGCAAAGCGGGCTGCCGGTGTAGCAGTTGGCATAGCGGGTCGAACGCTCCGCCAGCCGGCGCAGATGCGGCACGTGCAGGAATCCGGCCGGGCCGTCGGGGAACAGCACCCCCGACAGCTGATCGGCCATGACGACCAGAATATTAGGTTTCTTCAATCAGTTCACCGATGCCATGACTGCTTCCGCACCGGGTTTTCCGTCCAGCGTGGTCACGCCGTCAAGCCATTTCGCCACCGTCTCGGCATTTTGGCTGATCCAGTCCTTTGCGGCTGCGGTGGCATCCGCGCCCTCGTCGAGGATCTTGGCCATCAGCATGTTTTCCTGATCGACGGTAAAGACCAGCTGGCTGAACAGCTTCGCCGCATTGGGGCAGGCGGCGATCCATTCCTTGCGGGCCAGGGTGTGGACGGTGGCGCCGCCGTAATCCGGGCCGAACTCCTCGTCGCCGCCCGACAGGTAGGTGATGTTCAGCGTGACATTCATCGGATGCGGCGCCCAGGCCAGGAAGACCGCGGGCGTCCTGGCGGCATCGTTGCGCTGCACCTGGGCAAGCATGCCCTGTTCGCTGGATTCGACCAGCTCCCAGTCGCCGAGGCCGAACTTGTCGGCTTCGATCATGGCCTGGATGGTCTGGTTGGCAGGCGCGCCGGGTTCGATGCCGTAGATCTTGCCCTGGAAGGCGTCCCTATGCGCATCGAGATCGGCGAAATCCGCGACGCCCAGCCCGGCGGCGGCATCGGTCACCGCCAGGGTGAACTTGGCGCCTTCCAGGTTCTGCACCAGCTCCTCGGTCTTGCCCGAGGCTTCGAGGTCGTCGCGGAACCTCTGCTGGGCCGGCATCCAGTTGCCCAGGAAGACATCGGTATCGCCGTTCTTCAGCGCCTCATAGCCCACGGGCACCGAGAGCGTGCGGATATCGGGCCGGTAGCCCAGTCCCTGCAGCAGGGCGGTGGCGACGCCATTGGTGGCGGTGATATCGGTCCAGCCCGGATCCGAGAAGCGGACCGTACGGCAGCTGGCGGGGTCCTCGGCCAGGGCGGGCGTGGCGGCCAGGGCAAGGGCGAGCAGGGACAGCGGCGTGGTTCTTGACATGATCGGAACTCCGGTTTCGTGCTGCGGGCGGGCCGCGGCTTGCGGCTTCATGCGCTATCAGCCCACAGGTGCTGCGCCGGATCAAGGGGTTTGCCGAAGGCGCGGGTTGCGGCATTTTCCGGCTGGCCGGGGCGATCCGATCCTTGACGCGGGCGGCCGGCTCGATCAATGGTGTCGCCGGTCAGGGCCTGTAGCTCAATGGTCAGAGCAGGGCGCTCATAACGCCTTGGTTGGGGGTTCGAGTCCCTCCGGGCCTACCAGAACACCTTTCACCGACGTTCGCAGTAACCAAAAAAACGCCTTAATTTCAGGGTGTTTACGGGTACCGTCGTTCGCGGGCGTTCACGTTCGTTCGCGGGCATCCTAGACAGAATCATGGTATCAACACCCCGCCGATACCATGCGAACGAAGGGCCTAAATACCATGCTATCCGACGCGAAGATTCGTGCGCTCAAACCCAGGGACCGCATGTTCAAGGTGGCTGATGCCAACGGACTCCACCTGGCAGTGATGCCCGAACGGCTCGAAGCTCTGGCGCCTGAACTATCGACTGGAGGGCAAGCAGAAGACCGCCAGCTTTGGCGCCTATCCGGCCGTCAGCCTTCAGCAAGCCTGGCTGAAGCTCGCCGAGGCCAAGACGAAACTGGCCGCAGGTATCGACCCGGTTGCAGCCGCGCGGCCGGAAAAGATTGCGACGGGCACGGCGGCCGAAAGTTTCGAGAGTGTTGCAATGCGATGGATCGAGGCGAACAGGGCGAAATGGGTTTCTGCTTATTACATGCGGCTCAAGAACCGGCTTGCGGCGGATGCCTTCCCCGCCCTCGGATCCAAGGGCATTGACGCCATCGCCACCAAGGACGTGCTGGAGGCCATCCGCAAGATCGAGGCGCGCGGCTCAATCGAGACCGGCCGTCGCGTCCTGCAGATCGTCAGCCAAGTTTGAGGAAATGACCGAGCACGGCGAGTTCACCCATACCAGCCGGGCCGAGTCGGGTGAGACCCTGACTCTCAAAACCTTCGGCCGCGCGATCAATGTCAGCCGCAAGCTGCTGATCGACGACGACCTTGGCCTGCTGGGTGACATGACCAGCGCCATGGGGCAGGCGGCCGCCCAGACGAGGCCGAGGAACTGGTGGCGCTGCTGACCGGCAACCCGGCGCTGTTGGACGGGACTCCGGTCTTCCATGCCAGCCGGGAAGATGCAGGGGCACTGGACGCGGCCCGGCAACATTTGCGCACCGTGAAGGGGCTCGACGGCAAGACGATCATTGCCGCGAAACCCCGCTATCTGGTTGTCGGGCCGGAACTGGAAACCGTGGCCGAAAAGCTGCTGGTCTTGATCTACCCCGCGACAACCGACGATGTGAACACCTGGGCCGGCAAGCTGACGCTGGTGGTGGAGCCGCGCATTGCGGATGACTCCTGGTTCGTCCTGGCTGATCCGGCTTCGGTTCCGTCGCTGCAATACGCCTATCTTGCTGCGGCGCAGGGCGTCCAGATCCAGCGGCAGGAAGCTTGGGACACGCTGGGCCTGAAATTCCGCGCCTGGCTCGACTTCGGTTGCGGCTGGCTCGACTGGCGCGGCGCCTATCGGTCGACGGGGCTGTGATGGCTGACCTGACCCAACTGCGCCGCTACCGCGAAGACCTACAGGGCGCTCGGTTCTCGGGCGTCCAATCCCTGACCGACCAGAACCGCGAGCGCGTCGTCTATCGGTCGCAAGCCGAGATCGAGCGTGCAATCGCCGCAATCGACTCCGAAATCGCGGCGCTGACTCGGCGCCGGTCTTCTCTGCTCTATCCGCAAACCTCGAAAGGGCTTTGAGCCATGAAAAACTACGTCCAAGTCGGACAAACGATCACCATTCACAGCCCCGCCGCTGTCACCTCTGGCGCGGTGGTTGTGGCTGGCAACTTCGCCGGAATCGCCTGCGGTGATGCCGAGGCAGGCGCCCTGCTGAACCTGCGCCTAGAAGGCGTCTTTGCGCTGCCCAAGGTGGCAGCCGATGCAATCGCTGTCGGCGATCCGGTCTTTTTCGACAGCGCGGCCGGGCTGGTGACGACGACCGCCACCGACAACGCGCGACACGGCACGGCGACCCAGGCAGCACCGGCCGGCAGCGCGGCCGTCCGCGTCCGGCTGGTTCAGCTGTAAGGAGTCCAGCCATGCCCAAACTTTACGCGAAAAACCGCATCGTCATGCCGGACGGCAGCGAGATCGAGCCCCGCACGGTCTTTGACGCGACGCCGGAACAGGCGCGCCAGTTTGATCACCTGAACGCGGCGCGGCCGGCAACCGAGGCCGAGATCAAGAAGGCCAAGCGCGCTTGATCGTCGCGCTTCGGGCGCGCTATCCTCTGCGGTAGCCGGGGGCACTTCCCCGACCACCTTCTTACCGGGGCAACTGGCGATGAGAGCGGCAATTCCAACCGCCAGCTGCCCGAACTGACAACAGAACGCCCCGCCTAGTTTGTCGCCTGGCGGGGCGTTTTCATGTCTCACGAACCCGTTGTTTTTCCGGCCGTGTATGGTATTGGTGATGGTATTGCGCCGTCTAAAGAGTTGATCTGGGCGGGTTTTCGGAACCCTCCAAGCCTACCATTGCTTTCCTTCCAGATCGCCAGAGGGTTTCGATGGGCCTTCCGGTCTTGCCCGCTCTTCTCCAATTTCCGCGCCGGCCGGGTGAACTTATGGGCGGCCTTGCAATGGAAGCGGTCGAGGTGTTCCTTGGCGTCCGTCAGGGCTCGGGCGATGCGCAGGACGGCCGATGCAGAGCATCTGCCCCAGGAATTTTGCGCGGTTGCTCCATCTCCCGATGGGCCGCCGCTTCAGGCCTTTGACCGTCAGCGTGCCAAAGCCACCCGGTCCGCTGTAAGGCTTATGGCTTCCGGCGGAGCGATCCGCACCGGATTGCGCTGCCTGCTGGGCCGGAACCGATGCAGCCGGAGGGCCGGGTAGCTGGCATGATCGTCGCGGCGCGCCCTCACTGTTGTTGGCAGGGGCATGGCGCCCCCGCCGAGAAGGCTTTCGCGGAGCCTTGTCACCTGCCCAGCGCGTCATAGCGACGCTCCCAGGTTTCCGTCAGGCGCAGGACGGCCAGTTCCTGACGTTCGTCGATGGCGGCGCTGTCGTCCAGCATATTGGCCGCCCCCCTGAGCTGGCGGCGCTCGTCAAACACCGCCTGTTTCACTTGGCTTCTGTCTGGCTTGCTAGTCATTTCAGATCCTCCGAAACCGGCAGCGCGTGGGCTGCGCGACGAATTCATCATAGCGGATTCCAAGCGATTTTTACACGATAAAAACTAGCGAGTTTTCCGTAAATTAACGATGCAGGCGATTCGGAACCAGGATCGGGCCTTTGCCTGCTGATTTCCCCTGAGAGGCGACCCGGCTTTCGAGAATTGCCCCATCTTGAGAATATGGTTGGCGGGTGATGGCTGGGCGACTGTTTTCGTGCTTCTGCGGGCGGCGGCTTCAGGGTTGGCCTTGACGCGGAAGCTGTCGTCGCCCGATCAACCGCGGGAAACGTTGGAGGTGAGTGGGTTTGCGTCGCCATTGATGTTGCTTCGCGATGCATCCTCGGCCTGCGGATCGCTGCCGCACCATCGGCGGAAGAGTTCAGGAAACTGCTGGAAATGGTCGTTTCCGACAAGACCGACCTGCCGCGCGCCTGCGGTGCTCAGGGGGCATGGCATCAGTGTGGTCGCCCGATGACCATCGCCACCGATACCGGTTCCAACTTCATCGCGACCGGATCCATCGAGCGGGCCAATGATATGGCAGCGGCCATGGAATCTGCCCCGGTAAAATGCGCCGAACTGCGCGGTACCGATGAGCGGCTCTTTGGTACGTTTGGGCGGATGCTGATGCCCCGGCTGCCCGGTCATACGCAGCCCGATCCGGTAAAATGCGGCGATTACGACCCACGTCCTAATGCCTGCCTCGACGACGATGACCTGATCCGGATTCTGGTTTGCTTCGTGGTCGATGAATACCACCGCAACCTGCATGGCGGGCTGGGCGGCCAGATGCCGGTGTCGAAGTGGGTTGACCTGGAGAAGGAGGCCCGGTTCTCTGCAGCCACCTGTCGATCGCCTGACCCGTTGCGCGGCGCTCGGTGTTGATATCGACGTCAAGCTTGGGAAGCAGGGCGTGCTTGTCTTCGGCAATCACTTTAGCTGTGAAGTTCTGCGTGCGCACTACACCCATGGCGGGCAAGACCACGCTTGTCCGGAGCGCTCTGCATCAGCACCCTTCAGGTCTGTGCACGCTGACCGGCGAAGAGGAGCGGGCCGACGTGGTCAGCATGGCGGTGCCGTGGCCCGCGACGCCGAAAGGGGTTGGACTCAGCATGCTGGAGGCCCTTGGCTATCCGCTGCGCCGGGACCGTTCGGCCCATATCATCTGGCAATCGGTCAAGGCTCAGTTCGCAGAGCGGCAGCTGCTGTTCCTGCATCTGAACCGCGCCGGGTTTTCCGGAGGCTGATTGACGTTAGTTACGCAGCCATGGCT